>Ga0070727_10000366_pt1 | contig 57075 bp, 60 predicted proteins | sample tdAd472_FD_66722 | JGI IMG/M metagenome (GOLD analysis project Ga0070727, IMG submission 66722) | Marine sediment microbial communities from the Atlantic coast under amendment with organic carbon and nitrate - tdAd47.2 | ecosystem: Environmental > Aquatic > Marine > Coastal > Sediment | place... | reverse complement strand
TTTTATCTGCATATCAGAAAAGACGGCACGCTGAAGATTTTGACCTTCACCGGCGATGTGGATACGGGCCGCTGGGTTGTCACTCCGGAGGGTCAGTACTGCAGCCAATACGACAACACCCGCAAAGGCAAACAGTCCTGTTACCAAGTCAAAAAAGCCGAAACCGAGTACTATCTCTTCGACGTCAAACGCAAGATCGTCTCCAGCACCTTCGTCGTCAAACCGGGTAATGCCAAGGGGCTTTAAACAGCCAGCATGACATCGGTTTTCGAAAAATCGTTCCCTTTGAACAGCAGGGGCGCGGCGCGGGCCTTCGCTAGGGCATAAGAAAATAAATCGCCGTAGTTGAGTCCCGCTTCGTGACGGCCTTTGCCGTAAGCGGAAAATGCAGCCCGGGCGATCCGGTATTGCTCCGCGTCGACCGAAACGATTTCGGTTTTGGGGTGATTCAGGAAAACATCCAGCTCCCGAAGGCCTGCCGGACCTTTTTTTGCCTCGATCACGATACTTGCCTCCAAAGCGGTCGATGCCGAAATCAACAGCTTTTCGGCGCTTTCCATTGCCGAAAGATGCGCCTCCGCTTCAGCCTCGCCAAATAAGACGCAAACAAGGCTCGATGTATCGACAACGATCATCGGGGCAAGCCGACCTCATCATACCCTAGGATTTCCTCAGGGCTCCGGTTGTCCTTATCCGGCAAGGCCGCACACCTGAGAGCCGCAGCACGTAGGTTTCCGGGCACCGCCTCCGTCTGTTCCAGAAAGCGGTCCAGGGCATCCTCTACCACCGCTGTTTTGCTCTTGCCCAAACGGTCGGCGAGTTTGGCGACTTTATCGTCAACCTCCTTGCGGGCGATATGCAAAGCCATGGAACGTCTCCTTGTACGGCAACAATGTTCAATTGTACATTATCGTTGATGTTTTGTACATATTGCCATTATCGACCCTAATCGTCCCGTCTTTTGCGTCCTTTTCTCGGAGCGACGGTGGCAAACTCGTGAGCCTTGCGGGTGAAGGCGTCGAGCCGTGCGCCGACCGCCCGGTTGACCGAGGCAATGGGGAACTGGCCGGTCTCATCCGGCTCACCTGCCGGAACGCCGGTGAGGATTTCGATGCCCTGATCGATGGTGGCGACCGGATAGATATGGAACCGGCCCTTACGGCAGGCCTCGACCACGTCGGACCGCAGCATCAAATGCTTGACGTTGGCTTCGGGGATCAGCACGCCCTGATCGCCGGTCAGGCCGCGGGTCCGGCAAACGTCGAAGAAGCCCTCGATCTTTTCGTTGACCCCGCCAATCGCTTGGACCCGGCCGTTCTGGTCGACCGACCCGGTGACTGCCAGGTTCTGCTTGATCGGCATATCGGAGAGCGCCGAGAGCAGCGCATAGAGCTCGGTGGACGAGGCGCTATCGCCCTCAACGCCCGAGTAGGACTGCTCGAACACCAAGGTGGCCGACAGCGACAAGGGTTTGTTGAGCGCGAACTTGGTGGCGAGGTAGGAGGTGAGGATCAAAACGCCTTTGGTGTGCAGCGGGCCGCCGAGATCGACCTGACGTTCGATATCGACCACCTCGCCCTTACCGATCCGCACCCGGCAGCTGATCCGGCTCGGCCGCCCGAAGGCGAAATGATCGAGTTGGTAAACCGCCAACCCGTTGACCTCGCCGACCTTCTCTCCCGTGGTGTCGATCACCAGGGTGCCGCGCTGAATCTCCTCGTGAATGCGCTCCCTGATTCGGTCGGAGCGGTAAATCTCGGCATCGATCGCCGCCTGAACGTCCTTGGCGCCGACCGTCTTGCGGCCCTCGCGCCCGGCGATATAGTCGGCTTCGCGGACCAAATCGACGATGCTGCCCATGTGAGTCGAAAGCTTTTCCGCATCGTCAGCCAACCGTGCGCCATGTTCGACCACTCGGGCGACCGCATTTTTGTCGAGCGGTTTTAAGTCTTCCTTACGCGCCAAGGTGGCGATCAGCTGGGCGTACTGCAGGGCCGAATCGTCGGTGCGGTCCATGCGGTTGTCGAAATCGGCGGCAACCTTGAACAACTCCTTGAAGTCCGGATCGTAACGCGCCAACAAGTAATAGAGCATCGGATCGCCGGTCAAAAAGACCTTGGCCTTAAACGGGATCGGTTCGGGCTCCAGAGTGATCGTGCTGACCAACCCGTAGGATTCGCCCGGGCTCTCGATACGGATCGACTGGGCGCGCAGGGTTCGCTTTAGGGCGTCCCAGGCAAACGGCTGCATGAACAGGTTGCGCGCGTCCAAAATAAGATAGCCGCCGTTGGCCCGGTGCAATGCGCCCGGCTTAATTAGATTGAAGTCGGTGACCAGCGATCCGTAGTGGGACAGGTGCTCGGCCCGGCCGACCAAATTGGCCATGGTCGGGTGGTCCTCGTAGACCACCGGCGCGCCCGTTGCCTCTGCATGGTGGACGGCGTCATCGTCGTCCTCGCCGCAGGCCTCGCCCTCGATGCTGGTGCAGTTGTCGACAATGACGTTGACCCGATAGGCGCGGAAAGCGCTATCGCTCCCGCCCTCCGGCGTGTTTTGGCCCTGCGCCTCGCCGGGAATGAAGTCGCCCAAATTTTCAATCACCGCCACCTGCACCTGTTCCAGGTACTCCAGAACGGCGGGGATATCCTTGTAGGTTTCCTCCAACTCGTCGATTTGGTGATCGACCACCCGGCGCACCACGTCCTGATTGAGCTCGCGGATTTTCTCCCGGTGCTCTTTTTCCCAGCGGGGCACTTCGCGCAGAATTCCCTCTAGTTCGCGCTGGAAGTCCTCCATCCGCGCTTTGCGTTTCTTCTGCTCGTCTTTGGGCAGGGCGGAAAAATCGTCGGGGCTCAACACCTCGCCCTCTTTCATCGGCGCCAGCCCCAATCCCATGGGGGTGCGAACGATGGTGATGTCTTCGGCGTTGGCCCGTTTCTGCAAATCTGAAAAGGCTTTTTCGTGACGCTCCTTATAGCTTTCGGCGAGCTTTTCCTTACGGTTCTGGTAGTCCTCGCTTTCGAATACCGCCGGGATCGCCTGCTGCAGATCGGTGATCAGATTGTCCATATCAAGGGCGAACCCGCGGGCCCGCCCGGCGGGCAAGGCCAAGGCGCGCGGCTTGTGCGGTTCGTCGAAATTGTTGACGTAGCACCAGTCGTCCGGCACCGGGTCATCGGCGGCGGTTTTGGAAATGAACCGTTGGAGCAGCGAAAACTTACCGGTGCCCGTCGGCCCGAGAGCGAACAGGTTATAGCCCTTGCGGCGCATGCCGATGGCGAACTCAATCGCTTCCACCGCGCGTTTTTGCCCGACCACCGAGGTAAGATCGTCCAACTCCGCCGTCGTTTTGAAGCTGAATTGTTTCGTATCGCAGACCGTATAGAGCTTTTCGGGGGGCAGCGCTTGAGGCTTCCAATCCGTTTTTTTGCCGCTCACTTTTTCGTCCTCCCTCTCGTCGTTCTTAGGCCGCTTCAATGGCGTCCATGTCTTCATCGCTCAAGCCCAGATGATGGCCGATTTCATGGATCAGCACATGCCGGACGATATGGTAAAGGTCTTCGCCGGTTTCGCACCAGTAGTCGAGGATCGGACGGCGGTAGAGAAAAACCATATCCGGCTCCCCCGGTAGATCGGCGTTCGCCTTGTCGCGCAAGGACACCCCCTGATAGAGCCCCAGCAAGTCGAACGGACTTTCCAGGTCCAAATCCTCCATTAGGATATCGTCGGGAAACTCGGCGACCACCATGGGCACGTCCTTCACCGCCTCGCGAAACGGCGCGGGCAGGCTTTCCAACGCCTCGACGGCCATGGCCTCCAAAGCGTCCATATCGGGGGGTACGGTCCAAACCTCTGACATACAAAGAAGATTAACGCTTATTGATCCGCGAACCAAGGACAACCATGTCATGAACACCGAACATTGGATAGGAGATGCGCCATGGAAAAACCGACGCCCGCCGAACGGAAAAAGCTGCTGGCCAGCCTGCCCGGCTGGGAAGACTGCGGCGACCGCGACGCCATCGCCCGGACCTTCGCCTTCGACGACTTCAACGCCGCCTTCGGCTTCATGAGCCGCGTCGCCTTGAAAGCGGAAAAAATGGATCACCACCCCGAATGGTTCAACGTCTACAACCGGGTCGAAGTGACCCTTTCAACTCACGACGCGGGCGGGGTGACGCAAAAGGACTTCGACCTAGCGGCCCATATGAATGAGATTTGCGGGTAAAGTACCCCTCCTAGCCTCCCCCTTTTAGGGGGAGCCGGAGGGGGTAAACTGATCTCCCGAAAAAGAAAACCGGGGCCGCTCAGGGAGTGTGCGGTCCCGGTTTCCGTTTGAAGCTCAGCTCCGGTCAGGGTTCCGGAGTTTAAGAGCTCGGGGAGGATCTGTTGTTTTACCGTCCGATCACTTGGGCGCCATGCGGATGGCGCCGTCGAGGCGGATGGTTTCGCCGTTCATCATTTCGTTGTCGACGATATGCAAAGCCAATTTGGCGTATTCGTCCGGGTCGCCCAAACGTTTGGGGAACGGCACGGAAACCGCCAGCGAATCCTGGGCTTCCTGGGGCAGTCCCTTCATCATCGGGGTAAGGAACAGGCCCGGCGCGATGGTCATCACGCGAATGCCCTTGGACGAAAACTCACGGGCCGCCGGAAGCGTCAGGGCGGCCACCGCGCCCTTGGACGACGCATAGGCCGCCTGGCCGATCTGGCCGTCGAACGCGGCGACGGAGGCAGTATTGATGATGACGCCGCGCTCGGTAGAGGGCAGGGCGTCCAGCTCCATCATGCCGGCCGCGGTCAGGCGCATGATGTTGAAGGTGCCGATCAGGTTGATGTTGACCACCCGGGCGAAATCTTCAAGCGGCAGGACGCCGTTGCGTCCGACAATGCGCGCCGGGGTGCCGACGCCCGCGCAGTTGACCACGATCCGCGCCGCGCCGTGGGCTGCAGCCGCTTTGGCGACCGCGGCTTCGCCGCTGGCCGCATGGGAAACGTTACATTCGCAGAAAATGCCGCCGATATCCTTGGCGACCGCTTCGCCCGCTTCGGCGTTCATATCGAAAATGGCGACCTTGGCCCCTTTGGCGGCCAGTGCGCGCGCCGTCGCTTCGCCCAGACCGGAAGCACCGCCGGTTACAATCGCCGCATGTCCCTTCGCGTCCATTTTTTTCCACTTCCTATATTGACGTTTACGTAAACTGCGGCTTTTGTATCAGATCGCTTCGCCGAGCGCCAGTTGCCGCCGGGTGAAAGATTGTAAAGACGGTTGCCCGAGCCGCTGGCCGGGTTAAAGAAGAGGGGGTTTATCGGTCACCTGACGCTCGGCAACCGACTCCCGGTGGGCGATATAGACCGTAGACGCCACGATCACCGCGCCACCGACCCAGGTCCAAAGATCGGGCGCTTCGCCAAAGGCGATAAAGCCGATCAGGGCGGTGAACAGCAGGCGGGCGAAATCGAACGGCAAAACAGCCGTCGCCTCGGCGGCGGCGAAAGCCCGGGTTAGAGATTGCTGAATACCGAAGGCGACGATCCCGGCAAGAACCATCCAAGCGATCAAGGTCGGCGACGGCCAGGTCCAGACGAACAGGGCGGGAATGAGCGAGAACAACGTCATCAGAAAAGCATTGACCAAGACGATGGTATTGGGCGCTTCGGTGCGCGACAGCGCCTTGATCGACAAAACCGTCACCGAGAGCGCCACCGAGGCGGCCATGGCGAGCCAGGCGCCTTCGGTCAGCGCCGCCGCACCGGGCCGGAGGATGATCATCGCGCCGATGAATCCGATCAGCGTCGCCATCCAGCGCCGCGCCCGGACGGTTTCGCCGAGAAACAACCCGGCGCCGAGGGTGGCGAACAGGGGCGCGGTAAAGGTCAGGGCGGTGACTTCGGCCACCGGCATCAGCGAAAAAGCCGTAAAAATGCACAGCATGGCCGCCGTTCCCGAGACGGCGCGGACCATATGCATTTTCCATTGCCCGACCTGGATGGATTTAAAGCTGCGTCCTTTCCAAGACAACATCAGCACGAGGATGATGACCGAGCGGAAGAAGGCGATTTCAAACGGATGCAGGTCGGCCGAGGTGTGGCGCACAATGGCGCTCAAACAAGCGAACAACAGGCCCGAGAGGCACATCCACAGGGCACCCTGGAGCGGTGCGGGGAGGGGCATGAAAATTCTGTCCTTCTATCGAGACGTTGCGACGCCAAGTCGCGGCCAGCATACTGGCAAAAAACGGTAATGAAAATGAACAGTGAGAGGTATTGAGCCGTGAGCGAACCCATCTGGACCCCATCGCCGGAACGTATGGCGACCACCAATATGAAGGCTTTCTTCGAGGCCGTCGAGGAGGATTGGAACGTCACCATCGATACCTACGACGACCTATGGAAATTCTCGGTCGAGGAACGGGAAAAGTTTTGGGTCTCGTTTAAGGACTGGGCCGGGGTGATCGCCGAAACCTGGGGCGATACGGTGATCGAGAACGACGGCCAAATGCCCGGCGCGCGGTTCTTCCCCGACGCCAAACTGAACTTCGCCGAAAACCTGCTGCGCCGCCGCGACGATGCAGATGCTTTGGTGTTCCGCGGCGAAGACAAGGTCCAGTCGCGTTACAGCTACGCCGAGCTTTACGACGCGGTGTCACGGGTCCGCCAGGCATTGCAAGCGGCAGGCATTCAAAAAGGCGACCGGGTCGGGGCCTATATGCCCAACATGCCCGAAACCATGATTGCCGCCCTGGCCGCCGCCTCATTGGGCGCGGTCTGGTCGTCCTGCTCGCCCGACTTCGGGGTGCGCGGCGTGCTCGACCGATTCGGCCAAATTGAGCCCAAAATTCTAATTGCCGTCGACGGCTATCACTACAACTGCAAAACCCACGACCTGCGCGGCAAGGTCGCCGATATTCTGGCCGAACTGCCGAGCGTCGAGAAAACCGTCGTCGTGCCTTACGGTAAAATGGCCCCAGATATCTCAGCCCTTCCCAAAGCCGTCCTATGGAAGGATTTCATCGACCCGTTCGCAGCCGAAGAAAACATCGCCTTTGAACGTTTCGAGTTCAATCATCCGCTCTACATCCTCTATTCCTCGGGCACCACGGGCGTTCCCAAATGCATCGTCCACGGGGCGGGCGGCACGTTGTTGCAGCACATGAAGGAGCAAATCCTCAACTGCGACATCAAGCCCAACGACCGGTTCTTCTACTTCACCACCTGCGGCTGGATGATGTGGAACTGGCTGATTTCGGGACTGGCGGCCCAAGCGACGTTGCTGCTCTACGATGGATCGCCGTTTTACCCCGACGGGCGCACCCTGTTCGACTATGCGGCCAAGGAACGCTGCACCTTCTTCGGCACCTCGGCCAAATTCATCGATGCGGTGCTGAAATCGGGTCTGCGGCCCAAGGACGAGTTCGACCTTACGTCCTTGAAACTCATCACCTCGACCGGGTCGCCGTTGTCGCCGGAAGGCTTCCGCTTCGTCTACGACGCCATTCACCCGGACGTCCATCTGGCCTCCATATCCGGCGGCACCGACATCGTCGCCTGCTTCGTCGGCGGCAATCCCTTGGCCCCGGTCTACATCGGCGAGCTGCAAGCCCCGATGCTCGGCATGGCGGTCGACGTATTCGACGACGAGGGCCATTCGATCCGTCAGGAAAAGGGCGAGCTGGTCTGCACCAAACCCTTCCCTTCCATGCCGATCGGGTTCTGGAACGATCCGAACGACGAAAAATACAAGGCCGCCTATTTCGAGATGTTCGACAACATCTGGTGCCACGGCGACTGGGTCGAGATCACCGAGCACGGCGGCATGGTCATCTACGGCCGCTCCGACGCCACCCTAAACCCCGGCGGTGTGCGCATCGGCACGGCGGAAATCTACCGCCAGGTGGAAAAGCTCGACGAGGTGGTGGAAAGCATCGTCATCGGCCAATTGTGGGAGGACGACACGCGGGTGATCCTATTCGTCGTGTTGCGCGAGGGACTGACCCTGGATGACGCCCTGCAAGACAAAATCCGCAAACAGGTGCGCGACAACTGCACGCCGAGGCATGTCCCCGCCCGCATCGTCCAGGTCAGCGACATCCCACGCACCAAATCGGGTAAAATCACAGAACTGGCGGTGCGCGACGTGGTCCACGGGCGCCCGGTCAAAAACAAGGAGGCGCTCGCCAACCCGGAAGCGCTGGACAACTTCAAGGATGTCCCGGCGCTACAGAGCTAGATTTGCAAGGTCCCCTGGCTTATGGCGGTCAAAACCAATACCCCTCCTAGCCTCCCCTAAAAGGAGAGGGTTTCATATAGCCCTCCCCCTTTTAGGGGGAGCTGGAGGGGGTATTTGGCGCCATCAAGCCCGCTCCAGGACCATCACCAGAAGCGGCTTTTCCTTGCCGTTGATGGTTGCAGCCCGTTTGAGCGCGATGGCCTCCTTGAAGCCGAAACGTTCATAGAGCGCGATGGCCCGGGCATTGTCGGGAAAGACGTCGAGATACAGCGCTTTGGCCTTAGGGCTTTCGAACGCCCGGTCGATAGCGTCGGAGAGCAACGCCGCGCCGATGCCTTTTCCCGGTTCGGCGGCGACCAGACGGACCAGCGTCGGACGGGGCATGGCGAGGTTGCTTAAAATGGCGTAGCCGGAAAGGCTTCCGTCGGCTTCCTGCATCACCCGATAGAGACGCGCCGGATCGGTTATGGCCTCGCGGTGCTTGGCTTCGGTCCAGGCGAAAATACGCTCCCGGTGCTCGGGACGGCATTCTTGGGCGAGAATAAACGGAATATCGTCCGGCGTTGCCGTGCGGACGAACGAAACAGGCAGAAGATCGTCGAGACCTTCCGCGGCGCTCATCCGGTTTGCGTCCGGCTAAACGGTGATGTCGATCTTGGTGGCGTTGGCCGCTGCGGCAATCTGCTCGCCGGCCTGAGCAACCAAGGTTTCAGCCGCCTGGGTATGGGTATCCATGGCTTGCTTGACCAGCTGGACGTTCAAATCCTGCTTGGCGATCCCGGTTTTGGCGGCAATGGCAACCGTCGCAAGTGCGGTCACGTCCATCAATCGTCTCCCTTCTGGAAACAGCTCTGTCTTCTGTCAAAGAGCGAAGAGCGAAGAGCATAACCCGAAAAGGTTAAAAAATCGAGTCTTGCGGATTTCTACGGCGCAACCGGGTCTTCCAGCCAGCGGTCGATCAGGGCGCGGGCGATGGAATGGCGGCGCGGCAGGTAAAGGCCGGTTTCCTTGCGCGCCTCAATCTCGCTCAGCTTAAACCACCGCGCATCGTCCATCTCGTCGTGGTCGATATCGAGATCCAGCTTGCTGGCCTTGGCGTGGAACCCCAGCATCAGCGACGCCGGAAACGGCCAGGGTTGCGAGCCGAGATAGCGCACGTCGGTGGGATCGACGATCACCCCGGTTTCCTCGCGCACCTCGCGGGCGACGGTTTCCTCCAGGCTTTCACCCGGTTCGAAGAACCCGGCGAGCGTCGAGAACATCCCCTCGGGCCAGCGTTCCTGACGGCCCAACAAACAGGCCGGCTCCCCGTCGATTTCGGCGGTCACCAGCATGATCACCGCCGGGTCGGTGCGCGGAAACGACGGCATGCCGCATTTTTTGTTGATGCACATCCGTTGATGCCCGGTATCCCGCACTTCGGTCGGAGCGCCGCACTTGCCGCAGTAAATATGCCGCCGGTGCCAATGGGCCATGGCCTTGGCGTAGCCCAAAATCGAGGCTTCGCCCCCTTCGAGCAGGGTTCCCAGCTCCCAAAGATCGATAAACCGGGCGGCCGGGCTCAACGCTTCAGCTTTTTCTTCGGCCAGAGTCGATATGTCGATGGAAAACCAAGCTGTCTCTTCCCCGTCGACACCGAGAAAAACCGGCTGATCGAACTCGCTGTCGATTTTTCCCGGCGCAAGAAAAACCGCCTTAAACGAATCGGGCGTGATTTCGCGAACCAAGTTGCGGTTACGCCAAACCGGGACGATCCGGGTCGAGGGATCGGCCAATTTCGCCGCAATCCACTCGCGGTCTTTGCGCCAATGCGCCGCCCGGTCGAGCGGCGACTGGGTATAGAACTGTTGCTTCAACATAGGCGAACCCTGGCACAGAAAAATTTTCCCGGAAAGTCCTGTTTAGAATTCGCCAACCTTTCGTTGCTATTGTCTCTCGTCATAGATAAACTTTTTAAGGGATTCGCACGGGAAAGTGCGCTGTTTGGGGAGACGATGAAGGTGAAGTCGATCAGGAATTTTGCATTTGCCGTCCTGGCATTGTCCGTTTCCGCCTGCGCTATGCAGCCCGATGCGGACGATTTGGCCCGGAAGTGGAACCCGGCTTCCGAAGAATACGCAAAAGCTCTGGAGTCCGTCGACTGGAACCAGGCGGACGTGATCGAAGTTGTCCTTTTCGACAATCATTTCTCACCCATGCTGCTAAGCCTTAAGAAAGGACAGCCTTATGTTCTGCGATTTGTGAACAAAGAAAAAGAACCGCGGATGATGGTGAGCCAAGACTTTTTCGGCAGTCTTGCGATCAGCGGCGAGGAAGACAATAAAATCGCCTTGATGGGGTTCGATATGGAATACATTCCTTTGCCTGAAAAGAACGCAAAGACCATCCGGGTCGTTCCGATGGAATCCGGCCGCTACGAATTCCGGCAGGCCGCCTATTTCGATATCTTCAGGACCGGCGCCTACGGGGTCGCTTACGTCGAATAATTTACCTGTCGATCATCAATTTTAAGAGAGGGGCCGTTTTCGTTGTTGCAAACGGCCCTTTGTTTTTGCTTTATTGCGCGCGGGAGATCGGTGGACGGGCTCTTCGCCAACCCGGTCAGGTCCGGAAGGAAGCAGCCGTAACGAATTCGGTCCGGGTCGCCGGTCTCCTACTTAATCCACTCAGCTTTGCTTCGTTAGGTTCCCTCAAGCGCCGGGGCTCACTCGTATTAACTCGCGGCGCTCATTCGCGCTTGTCTCAATACCTAGCTTAACACCACCGTTTTTGCGTCATGCCCGGACTTGAGCCCCGAATTCTTAGCAGCTCTGCTGCTTAGACATTCAGAGGCCAAGGGAAACGTCCGGGTATCCACGACTTTCTTTGGAAACCACATCATCCGGCCTTTCCTTTGACCGCCCGGACAGGCTAATCTACGCGCCATGAGCGACGAGGCGACCACACCCCAAAAAGACCAAACCGAATACCGGGTTCTAGCCCGCAAGTATCGGCCGTCCACCTTCGGCGAATTGATCGGCCAGGAGGCGATGGTCCGCACCCTGACCAACGCCATCGATTCGGGACGTCTGGCCCACGCCTTCGTCATGACCGGGGTGCGCGGCATCGGCAAGACGACGACGGCGCGGCTCATCGCGAGAGCCCTCAATTGCATCGGTGAAGACGGCACTGGCGGGCCGACCATCAGCCCCTGCGGCGTTTGCGAACACTGCAAGGCCATTGCCGGCGACCGGCATGTGGACGTGATGGAGCTCGACGCCGCCAGCCGAACCGGGGTCGACGACATCCGCGAAATCATTGAAGGGGTTCGCTACCGCCCGACCTCGGCGCGCTATAAAATCTACATCATCGACGAAGTTCACATGCTCTCCAAAAGCGCCTTCAATGCGCTTTTGAAAACTCTGGAAGAGCCACCCGAGCATGTGAAGTTCATTTTCGCCACCACCGAAATCCGCAAAATTCCGGTCACCGTGCTGTCGCGCTGCCAGCGTTTCGATTTGCGCCGCGTCGATCAGCAAACCCTCGCCGACCATTTCGCCGCCATCGCGGTCAAGGAAAACGCGCAAATCGCCCCGGAAGCGCTCACCCTGATCGCCCGGGCCGCCGACGGATCGGTACGCGACGGTTTGAGCCTGCTCGATCAGGCGATCGCCCACTGCGCTGGTGAAGTCGGCGAAGAGCAGGTGCACGACATGCTGGGTCTGGCCGACCGGGCCCAGACCTTTGATTTGTTGGATTTGGTGTTCAAGGGCGATATTAAAGGGGCGCTGGCCTCGGTGGCCGAACAGTACAAAGCCGGGGCCGACCCGGTGGTCATGCTTCAGGATATGCTGGAACTGGTGCACTGGCTGACCCGCCTGAAAGTGTCGCCCGACGCCGCCGAAGCGGGCATGGTCTCGGAAACCGAAAGGGTGCGCGGCGCGGAAATGGCCGGGGCGCTCAATATGGCGGCCCTGAGCCGCGCCTGGCAGATGCTATTGAAAGGCATCCAGGAAGCCAACCACGCGCCTTCGCCCCTGCAAGCCGTCGAGATGATTTTGGTCCGCCTCGCCTACGCCACCGGTCTGCCGAGCCCGGCCGACGCGGTCAAGGCGTTAAAGGATAGCGCGCCTGTGCCGAGTCATGGAACCGCAACCTCCGGCGGCAACGGCGGTGGAACGGGACAATCCACATCGGCCATGGGATCGCCCATGCCGTCCGGCCCCTCGGGCGGCGGCGCGAGGCCCCAGGCGGCCCTGGCCCACCCCCAGTACGACGAACAGCCGCATATAGCGCCCGAGCCCCAGCTCGAGCCGCAAGCCATGGGCGCGGTCGAGGCCATGCGCGCCGACCCGCAGCGGTTCGAAGACGTGGTGGCGCTGGCTAACGCCCATAACGAACGGATTTTGCACGCCAATCTGGTCAGCAACGTCCACCTGATCGAATTCGCGCCGGGCAAGATCGTCTTCAACCCGACCGAACACGCCCCCAGCGACTTGGCCCAAACCTTGGGCAAGTTTCTCAACAGCCGCACCGACCGGCCCTGGTCGGTGACCACATCCAACGCCACTGGCGAGGCGACACTCCACCAAAAAGTCGAGGCCGCCGAAGCCAAAAAACGTCACGAAGCCGCCGAACACCCGGTGGTCAAGGCCGTGCTCGACGCTTTTCCCGGCGCGAAACTTGAAAAGGTGCGCGACCTCGCACCGCTCAACGAATCGGACGATCCAGCAGGAGACGAAGACGCATGAAGAACCTGGGCAACCTGATGAAGCAGGCTCAGAAAATGCAGGAAAACATGGCCCGCATGAAGGAAGAGCTCGATAACATGGAAATCGAGGGCACTTCGGGGGCCGGCATGGTCAAGGTGACGCTCACCGGCAAGGGCCACGCCCGCAAGGTGACCATCGACCCGTCGCTCGGCGGGGCCGACGACATTACCGTGCTGGAAGACCTGCTGGTTGCCGCGATCAACGACGCCAAGACCAAGGCCGAGCAGCAGGTGCAGGAAAAAATGCAGGAAATGACCGGCGGCATCCAACTGCCCCCCGGCATGGAGTTTCCTTTTTAGGTTAGGGGTAGGGTAAGTACCGTCATTCCGGGGCCGCTATCGGCGGAACCCGGAATCCAGAAATTCCCCGAGTGGCGCTATCTCTGGGTTCCGGGTTCATGCGATGCATGCCCCGGAACGACAAAAGTAGAGAAAAGCAATTTTCATGACCTCCGATCTCGACCATCTGATCAGTCTGCTTGCCAAATTGCCCGGTTTGGGCCCCCGCTCGGCCAAGCGCGCCGTGCTACACCTGATCAAACGGCGCGAAGGGCTGATGGTGCCGTTGGCGCGCGCCATGGCCGAGGCGGCGGAAAACATCAAGACCTGCTCCATCTGCGGCAACATCGACACCTTTGACCCTTGCACGCTGTGCAACGATCACCGGCGCGACGACAGCCTGATCTGTGTGGTCGAACAGGTGGCCGATCTCTGGGCGCTCGAGCGGACTGGGGCGTTCAAAGGCCGCTACCATGTTTTGGGCGGCACCCTTTCGGCGCTCGAGGGCGTCGGGCCTGACGATTTGGGCATTCCTAAACTGGCCCACCGGGCCGCCAACCCGCAGGTCGGCGAGGTTATTCTCGCCCTGTCGGCGACGGTCGACGGCCAGACCACGGCGCATTACATCGCCGACAGCCTGGAAAACGCCAACGTCACGGTTTCCGGCCTCGCTCAAGGCGTTCCGGTCGGCGGCGAGCTGGATTACCTGGATGACGGAACTCTGTCGACGGCTTTGAAGAGCCGCAAACCGGTGGTTTAGGCCGAGCCCTTGAACGGCGTGACCTTGCCGTCGTCGTCCATCAGCGAGGGCGGCTCGAGGGCTTCCGCCGGGCCGTCTTCTTCCAATTCCACATTGCGGATTTTCTCGCCGCGCTTCATCACCTTATCGGCCGAGGTTTGAATCTGCTCAATGTCCTTGGCCGCCTGATCGAAATGGCGTTGCAGGTTGTCGACCCGGTCGGTCAGGCGTCCGACGTCGGTCATCATGGTTTCCACCTCTTTTTGGATCAGCCCGGCCTGCTCGCGCATCTGGGCGTCTTTCAGCACGGCGCGCACCGTGTTTAGGGTCGCCATCAGGGTGGTCGGCGAGACGATCCACACCCGGCGCTTGAAGCTTTCCTCGACCACATTGCGGAAGGAGGCGTGCAGCTCGGCATAGACCGCTTCGGACGGCAGGAACATCAAGGCCGATTCGGCGGTTTCACCGGGGAGGATGTATTTTTCGGCGATATCTTTCACATGTTTCAGGATATCGGCGGAAAACGTCCGCCCCGCCTGTACCTTGGCCGCGTCGTCCTTCGCATTATGGAGGGCTTCGAAACTCTCCAAAGGAAACTTCGAATCGATGACGATCGAGCCCGGCGGGTTGGGCAGCTTCAGCAGGCAATCGGCCCGTTTGCCGTTCGATAGGCTAGCCTGGAACTCATAGGCGGTCGGCGGCAGGGCGTTGACCACCAGGTCGTTGAGTTGGATTTCGCCGAATGCGCCGCGCGCCTGCTTGTTGGCCAGAATGTCCTGCAACGTCACCACTCGGCTCGACAGTTCGGTCAGGTTTTTTTGCGCGGCGTCGATCACCGCCAACCGCTCTTGCAGCGCCGACATGGTGACATGGGTCCGCTGGGCATGGTCGCTCAGCCCGTCGCCCAGCCGTTTGCCCACATCGCTGAGGCGCTCGTCGAGCGTTTTGCTTAACGCCCGCTCCTGGGCCTGCAACCGCTCACCCAAGCCGTTTTGAATAGCCAACTGGCTTTCGTTCAGGGTCTGCAGCCGCACCGCCAGTTCCGATTGCGCCTTGGCGAGATAGTCGGTGGCTTCGGCGAGCCGCTCCGACTGCCCCGCGCCGTCGCGCTGCCCTCGCTCGGCTTTGAGATAAAGCGCCAAAAGGCCGATGACCAGAACCGTTCCGATTGCGAGCACACCTATTTCAAAAGGCGTCAGGACCGTCATGTTAATGTTTTCCATTTGTTCTCCCCGGCGACCACTTTGCCCCACATATGGCAGGATGTCCAGCATTGGGTTGACCACATCTTGTGGACAAACAAAGTTCCACTCCGGTCTTGCCGCCGCCACATTTCCTTTTCAGACTGTCCTCTCGTATTTTTAGGAGTGCGCTTTCATGACCCACCGTCCATTGTTTCTCGCTGTCGCCGTCGCCTTTTTTGCGGTTCAGGCGCAAGCCGCCGACAAGATTTCCACCCCGGCGGACAATCCCGCCCTAACCCTCTATTCGGACGGTTACGGGTTGGTGCATGAAGTACGCTCCATTGCCCTGGATAAGGGCCCCAACGTGATTGCCATCGAAGGCCTACCCGAAGCGGTGCGTCCGGATTCGGTTTTGGCCGGGGGCAAAGGGCTGACCGTCCAACGCCGCCTTTTCGACTTTGGGGCGATCAGCCCGAAAGCCCTGCTCGAACACTCTCTCGGCAAGACGGTCGGGGTGATCAAGACCAACCCGCAGACCGGTGAGGAAACCGAGGTCGAAGCGACAGTGCTCAGTCTGCGCGGCGGCGTGGTGTTGAAAATCGGCGAGCGGATCGAAACCGGCGTTCCGGGCCGCCTGGCGTTTCGCCATATCCCCGAGGGACTACGCGCCAAGCCGGCCCTGACCTTGCTGGCCGACAGCGCCAAGACAGGCGCTCAACCGCTCGATCTCACCTATATCACCGGAGGATTGGACTGGAGCGCGACCTATGTGGCCCGGCTCAACAAAGACGGCACGGCGCTCGATCTCACAGGCTATGCGCAACTGACCAACAACACGGAGCGCTCCTTTAACGATGCCAGCATCCGCGTGGTCGCGGGCGAAATCCGCCAACCAGCGCCGCCCAGCCCAGTGATGATGGATCAAGCCGTCCGCTTCGGCGCGATGGCGTCCGCCCCAATGGCCAAGGCCGAGTCGCTGGAACGGCAATCGACCGGTGAGCAGCATATCTACACCCTGCCCGGCAAGGTGTCGCTGATGAGCCGTCAGACCCAACAGGTCACTTTGTTGAGCGCCGAGGCCATCCCGGCCCAAACCGAGTATCTGTTCCGCAACGGCGTTTACCGTCAGCCACACCATGGCAACGACGAGCCGCAACGTCCGGAAATCCGCGTCAGCTTTATGAACGATAAACCCTCCGGCCTGGGTGTGCCGCTACCTGCCGGCGCTCTCCGCACCTTTAAAGGCGAGGGAGCCGATACTCTGTTCACCGGCGAAACTTTTTTACCGCGCAAGGCGGCGGACGAAAAAGTCCAGCTGACCTTGGGTCGAGCCTTCGATATTACGCTGAAACGCAACCAGACGGATTTTCAGCTGAAAGATCCCAAAGGCCGCGACCGCACCTTCGAAGCGGCCTGGGATTTGGAACTCACCAACGCCCACGACAAGCCGGTCACCGTGGTCCTGGAAGAAGCCATGAGTGGCGAGTGGGAAATGCTAAGCGAAAGCCGCCCGCACAAAAAAGACGATGCAACCACCGCCCGCTGGATGGTGACCCTCAAGCCTGGAAGTACGGAGACGATTTCCTACCGGGTGCGGCTGACGCCACGCTGAGAAGGAACTTTATTGGGAGCCGGTCCGGATCATGCACAAACCCGGTTCCGGCCTTTCTGCTTTGCCTGATACAGAGCGTCATCCGCCCGATTGATAACGTCATCGATTGTTTCATCGGAGTCGGCGCGCTCGGCAATGCCGAAGCTGGCTGTGACGACAAGGTTTTCTTCAGGCGTATAAAAAGGCAGGTCGGCAATGGATTTACGCAGGCGCTCGGCCAGCGCAATGCCTTCATCAAGCGACGTTTCGGGAAGACAAATGGCGAATTCCTCACCGCCGAGACGCCCGCAAACGTCCGAACTGCGCACAACCCTTGAAATGCTTCCGCCCACGGAGACAAGAACCGTGTCGCCCATGGCATGGCCGTAGGTATCGTTGACCCGCTTGAAGTGGTCGATATCCATCATGATGACGGTAAAAAGTCTTTTATAGCGTTTCGCCTGTTCGAAAGTTTTCGAACCGTACTGGTAGAAGGCGCGGCGGTTATTCAGGCCCGTTAGCCCGTCGGTCATGGCGTTCTTTTCGGCAAGCTCCCAAGCTGCCTTAAGCTCTTCGGTGCGCTCTTCCACCCGCTGCTCCAACAGGTGGCGTTCCGTTTCCAATTGATCCATGGCCCAGTTCAACTGGCGGAAAGTCGTCCCTAGAGACAGCGACAAAATGACCGAAACGAGGACGTATTCCTGGACGGCCAGCACGACGGCGGCCGGAGCGTCCCCTGTGCTGAAGGGACCATAGCCTCTCGTCGTTCCCGCCGCCGCCATAAAGGCGATCAACACAGTGATGGCGGTCGACCCATGCAAGCCAAAGCGCACCGCGCCCCAGGCAATTGCCGGAAGCAAAAGGGATGGCGACGACAGCCAATCGGGATAGGATTGCGGCGCAAAGAAGGTTATTCCCCCGAAGCCGACGACGAGAGCGAGCAACACGATAAGCTCAATTTCCCGGAGGCGCCCTTTAAACCTTTTGGGCAAGGGTTCTCCGGCCCAGACCAGAAAAAACGGCGTCAGGACCAGCAATCCAATCGCGTCGCCAAACCACCAAACCCGCCAAAAAGACCAATAGTCGACCGAGGGATCGCCAAGAACGTACAGGGCTCCGCCCCCCAACGCGGCGAGCGGCGTCGAGATAAACAAAAAGACCCCGCCGAGAATGATGGCGAGCCGTACGTCGAGTCTATCGTAGCCTTTTCCCTGCAGCCCCCAGCGGCGCAGGATGAAGGCCGTCAAAAACGCTTCCGTGGCGTTGACCACCCCGAAACCAGCGATCTGCCATATTGGGAAATACCCGATGTCGGCGGCAAACTCCGCGGCGATGCCGGTCAACAGGATCAGTCCCCATTGACGGGCCGGAGAGAGCACCAACGCCGTAACGACAACGGCGTTCGGTGGCCAGAAGGTGACGATCCCCTCCGGCATAATAGTCAACCGGATCGCGGCTTGTCCAAGCGCGTAATAGCCGATGGCGACAATCAGCATCTTGCCAAGAGGGTGTTGCGCGAATTGCTTCATCTTTATTTTCTTTTTCTACCCATCCCGGTGCGAGTGCCGTTGATGATACCCTTTTTCGCGCTGGCCGAGAAGGGGACCGTCTTAACGACTTACACCAACACGCCGATTACCGCCCCGGTCAGGCAAGTCGCCAAGGTTCCCGAGACAAGCGTCTTGGGACCGAGCGCGACGATCAGGCCGCGGCGCTCCGGAGCCATGGCGACCAGACCGCCGATCATGATGCCCAAGCTACCGAAGTTGGCGAACCCGCACAGGGCGTAGACCATGATCAACCGCGAGCGGTCGCTCAAGGCGTCGGGCGGCACCTTGGCCAAGTCGAGGTAGGCGAGAAATTCGTTCAATACGGTCTTGGTCCCCATCAAGGCGCCCGCCGTCGGCGCTTCGGCCCAGGGCACACCCATCAGCCAGGTGACCGGGGCCATCACCCAGCCGAAAATCCGCTGGAGGGTCAAGGCCTCGCCGCCGATGGCCGGAAACAGCCCGAGAATCTGATTAACCAGACTAACCAAAGCGACCAGCACGATCAGCATGGCGATGATGTTAATCAGCAACTGAACCCCATCCATGGTGCCCCGCGTGATCGCCTCCATGGTGCCTTTCGGCGCATCTTCGGCCTCGGTCAAGCCGCCTGCGGTCGGCTCTTCGCTATCTGGCACCATTAATTTGGCAACCATGATGGCAGCGGGCGCGGAGACCAACGAGGCGGTGAGGATATGCCCCATGGAGCCGGGGATCACCTGGGAAATAAACGCCGCATAAAGCGCCATGACGGTCCCGGCGATGGTCGCCATGCCGCAGGTCATCACCATAAACAGCTCGGCGCGATTGAGCTTGGCCATGTAGGGGCGGATCAACAGCGGCGCTTCGACCATGCCGACGAAAACGTTGGCCGCCGCACTGACCCCAACCGCGCCGCCGACGCCCAGCGAGCGCTCCAGCGCCCAGGCGAAGCCTTTGACAATCACCGGGAGAATTTTCCAATAAAACAGGACAGCGGATAGCGCCGACATGACCAATACCAGTGGCAAGGCTTGGGTCGCCAGTACAAAAGCCGCGCCCGGATAGCTTTCGGTGAACGGTAAATCGCCGCCCCCGAGATAGCCGAAAACGAACTTGGTGCCCGCCGTGGTCGCCGCCTGCAGCGCCGCCACTGCATCATTGAGCGCCAGGAAAAAATCGTGAAACAGCGGAATCTTCAACAACACGACGGCGATGACAATTTGTAGGCCGAGACCGGCGACAACGGTTTTCCACGAGGCTGCCAAACGGTTTTCGCTGAACAGCCAAGCAAGGGCGGTCAACGCCACCAGCCCGAAGGCGCTTTGCACAATTTCCATGGGTCCTCCCCCCGAATGTGACGGCATGATACAAGGTTTCGCGGCGGACTCAATTCTTGACGCGGCGCCACGTCCGGCCTATGTGCTTGCACACGTTAGACAAAAGCTGAGAAGAACCATGGCCATTTTGCCGATCCTCACCGCTCCCGACCCGCTCTTGAAGAAGAAGGCCAAGCCGGTCGATGCGGTCGACGACGACATCCGCAAACTGATGGACGACATGCTGGAGACCATGTACGACGCGCCGGGCATCGGCCTAGCCGCGCCGCAGGTCGGTGTGAGCAAACGGGTGATCGTCCTCGATATTTCCAAAGACAACGAGGACGCCCAACCGCTCAAAATGGCCAATCCGGAAATCATCTGGGAATCCGACGACATCAAAACCTACGAGGAAGGATGTCTGTCGGTTCCCGAACAATATGCCGAGGTCAACCGGCCGTCCCACGTCAAGGTGCGTTACCTGGACTACCAAAACGAGATCCGCGAAATTGAGGCCGACGAGTTGCTGGCCATCTGCATTCAGCACGAAATGGACCACCTGGACGGCATTTTGTTCATCGACTACTTGTCGTCTCTCAAGCGCAACATGATGATCCGCAAGGTCAAGAAGCTGGTCAAAGATAAGGTCCCGGCATAAGTGAAGCCCGAGCCGTCCGAAGAGACGGCGACGACGGTTCACGTAACCAATCAAACGAGCTCCATGAACATCTCAATCGGCCAGGACTTCATCAACGCAGGCACCAAGGTGACCCTGGGCGTCATCACGGCAGCCATCACGGTCGCTCCGTCAAGCGACGCGCTCAACCAACAGCTTGAAACCGTTATCGCAGCGCGCTTGGCCGAATTGGGCGAGGGTCCGGCCTCGGTCGTGCCGCAAATCGCCGCCACTCGCAAAGCCTACAAGGCCTTCGGCAAAGACCCGGCCCGCTACCGCCCAGCGGCGGAAGCGCTGACCCGGCGGGTGCTGCAGGGCAAGGGGCTCTACCGGATCAACAACGTGGTCGAAGTCAACAATCTGGTTTCGATCAAGACCGGCGTTTCCATCGGCGCTTACGACTTAGCGGCTATCGATGGTGCGGTAGAGTTTCGGCGGGGGCGGGACAATGAGCCCTATGTCGGTATCGGCCGAGGTCCCTTGAACATCGAAGGCCTGCCGGTCTTCGCCGACGCCCAAGGCCCGTTCGGCAGCCCGACGTCGGATTCGGAACGCACCATGGTGACGGAAAACTGCACCCGGCTTTTGATGCTGCTGGTCGGGTTCGGCGACGCGCCGGAAATCGAGGCGGCGATGAGCGAGACGACTGAGTTGCTTGAGCGGTTTTGTGGGGCAACCGACCTTCATCGTTCAATCGTTCGCAATTAGCGTCGTCGTGCCCGCGAATGCGGGTACCCACGACTTTGCCGCCACCATCTCGCCGTTTAAGTCATGGATACCCGGATCAAGTCCGGGCATGACGGGCTAAAAGACGCCTATAATCCATGCTTCTTCACCAACCGCCGGAACTGGTGGTAGCCCAGGCCGAGGCGCTTGGCCGCTTCGGTCTGGTTGTGCCGGGTCACCGCGAGGGACTTGACCAGCATTTCTTTTTCAAAGCCATCGACCGCTTGACGAAAATCCTCGGGCAGCGGCGCATCGGTTGCCGTCGGCGTTTCTTCGTCCATGTCGTCGCGCCAGGGGCTGGCGAAGGGGTCGAAGACGATGGTTTCCAACGGGTCATCGAGCGATCCATGGCGGTGGACGCTGCGCTCGACGGCGTTTTTCAGCTCACGGATGTTGCCCGGCCAACGATGCCCCAACAAGGCCGTCTCGGCCTCCCGCGTAAAGCCGGGAAACAAGGGGCGCTCCAGCTCGCGGGTCATCTCCAGGGCGAACGCCCGGGCCAAGGGCAGAATATCGCTGGGCCGGGCGCGCAGGGGCGGCACGTTGACCACATCGAAGGCCAAGCGGTCCAACAGGTCGGCCCTGAACAGGCCCTCATCGGCCAATTTAGGCAGATCGACGTTGGTCACCCCGACCACCCGGACGTCGACGGTCAGGGTTTGCGACCCGCCGACCCGCTCGAATTCACCGTACTCCAAGACCCGCAAAATCTTTTCCTGGGTCGCTGGCCGGGCGGTGGCGATCTCGTCCAAAATCAATGTTCCGCCATCGGCCCGCTCGAAACGGCCCAGATGCCGCCCTTCCGCCCCGGTGAACGACCCGGCTTCGTGGCCGAACAGTTCCGAATCGAGCAGGGAGGGCGTGAGGGCGGCGCAATTGACCTTAAGGCAGGGGCCATCCCAGCGTTTCGACAGGTAATGCAGCCGCTCGGCGATCATTTCCTTGCCCGAACCGCGCTCGCCGATCACCAGGCAAGGCTTGTCCAGTCCCGCCAGATGGGAAATCTGTTCCAGCACGGCGATGAACGCCGGATCTTCGCCAAGGAGGTTTTGAGTTTCACGCATATGATAAAATAGCGAATATCGTTAATTTTAAAAACAATTAGTTATCGATTATCGCTAGTTGCTATTTTATCAAATAGATAAAATGCAATATAATCAATTGCTTAATCATTTGGCACGCTGCCTGCAGAACCCTTAAGCAACCGCAACTTTTTAAACAAGGTGACGAAAATGGGTATCTTCTCGCGTTTCGCGGATATCATGAACGCCAACATCAACTCGCTGCTCGACCGGGCCGAAGACCCGGAAAAGATGGCGCGGTTGATGATTCAGGAAATGGAGGAAACGCTGATCGAGGTGCGCTCCTCGGCGGTCAAGTCCATAGCCGATAGGAAAGAAATCGAACGCCGCCTCGCCAAGCTTAAGGACGGCGAAAAGGAGTGGGCCGAAAAAGCCGAGTTCGCCATCGCCAAGGGCCGTGAAGATTTGGCCAAGGGAGCGCTGATCGCCAAACGCAAACTGGCCGATCAAGCGACCAGCCTGGAAGCCGAGTTGACCGTGGTCGAAGAAGCGCTGGACAAATACAACGAAGACATGGGCCGCTTGCAGGCCAAGCTGGAAGAAGCCAAGGCTAAGCGCAAATCCATCGAGATTCGCATGCAGTCGGCGGAAAAGCGGGTCAAGATGCGCAAGACCCTGCACGACGGGCGGGTCGACGAGGCGCTTTCGCGGTTCGACAGCCTGGAACGGCGGATCGACGGTCTGGAAGCCGACGCCGAAGCCTACGACCTCGGCAAGGACAGCGCCAAAACCTTGGAGCAGGAGTTCGCCGATCTGGAAGCGGAAAACGGCATCGAGGACGAATTGGCCGCCCTGAAGAAGAAAATGGACAAGAAGAAGGCTTCCTAACTACGCCCAGTCGTGGTTGAGTTGAGCTGAATTAAACCCAGGAAGGAAGGCGTTAGACGATGTTCGTCGGTTCATTTTCATTCATCATGATGGTTTTGCTGCTGACAATCGTCGTGCCGCTATGGATCGTCTTCCACTACATCACCCGATGGAAGCAGATGAAAAACGAGGAACCGGGTGAAGGACGCATCGTCGTCGACCGTGAAACCCTGGAAGGCCTGGCCACCACCGCCACCAAGCTGGAAGACCGGGTCGCGACCCTGGAGTCCCTGCTGGACACGGAAGCGCCGGGATGGAGAAACAAATGAGCCGTCACAGAAGATATCAAAAACATGGCCGCTGCCCCCACCGCAAAAACGGCGTCATCCGCCGGGTGACCGGCGCCCTGGCCCAGCAATGGGGCCTGGAACGCAAATGGGTGCTGTTCGGTTTCATCGTCGGCCTGGTGGTCAACGCGCCGCTGACCCTTTGCCTGTTCCTCCTCGCCTGGTTCTGGACCGATCACCCGGGCAAACTGGAGCACTGGTGGGGCCACCTGCGGGAAACCGTCTCGCCCCGTTACCGGGCGGCCCACGCCCACGCCGGACCGAGCCCCGACTACGACGAGCCCCGCGAGCGCGAGCAGCCGTTTGAAGCCGATCCGTTCTTCGCTGACTTGAAACGCCGGTTCAAAGACCTGGAAGAACGCACCGGCGATATGGAAGAGCACGTTTCCTCGGACGAGTACAATCTGCGCCGGGAATTCAAAAAGATGGAAGACTAAAACCTCCTTGCCCCTTGCATTTTCCCGCTCATAAGACTTATCCCTAATTAATAACACGCCAAAAGGAGGATAGACGACGTGGTTTCGATCAGTGACTTGACCAGCGGTTTTACCGACAGGATTCGCGAAGGCGGATGGCTTTCCAAGATCCTGCTCCCCCTAACCGCCGTGATCGTCATCGGAGCCGTGCTCTATTATCCCATCGGCATGGCGCTGGTCCATTCCATCGACGACGACACGGCCTTTCAGGCGGAAACGCCGGAAGGCGGCAGCCGCGCGGTGGGCATTGCCGCCGCCCTGATCGACCGGGAGGTCAACCAGCACCGCTGGACCGCCAACGATCCGTTTTTCATGCCGGGGGCGGCGCTCGACAACATGCCCAATTTCCAACAGGGCGTCATTTCGTCCCTCTCGCGGTTCGCCATCGAAATGTCCGACCAGATCGGCCGGACGCGGGGGTCTTCCCAGGTCGACGTGGATTTGGATAAAGCGGCAGGCCTGTTGAAATACTCCGGCACCGTCTGGGTATTCGACTTCTCGACCTCGCTCGCCCCCACCGCCACCTCGGAAGCCCAATACCGGGCCGCCCAGAAGGCGCTCGCCAGCTACAACCAGCGCCTAAGCAACGGCGAAGCGGTGTTCGAGCGCCGGGCCGACAATCTTCAAGCCACTCTGGAGCGCATCGCCGCCGATCTCGGCTCGTCGAGCGCAGTGATCGAACGCCACGTGGCCGATCATGCGGGCGGCTTCATCGACCTGACGGCCGACGACATCTTCTACCGCACCAAGGGCCGCATTTACGGCTACTACCTGTTGCTGCGCGAGTTGGGCTTCGACTACGCCAACGTCTTGCAGGAAAAAGCGCTGGAATCCGCTTGGTCGCAGCTCATGTATTCATTGCAGGCGGGCGCCGACCTGCAGCCTTTCGTCGTCGCCAACGGCGGCATTGAAGGCCAGATCGTTCCCAACCATCTGCTCAACCAGGGCTTCTATCTATTGCGCGCCCGGACCCAGCTCAAAGAAGTCAGCAACATACTGTTGAAGTAGCAGCGCTTGATCTTTTGCCGATTCTGTCCCAAATAGGTAGCAACGAAAGAATTCGTCGGCGACTGTCTTGCTCCGCCGGCCAACCCAAGAGGTAAGCATATGTTCATTCAAACCGAAGCGACGCCCAATCCGGCGACCCTGAAATTCATTCCCGGCGTCGACGTCATGGGAACGGGAACCGCCAATTTCGAAACCGCGGACAAGGCCACGCTGTCGCCTTTGGCCACATCGCTGTTCGAAATCGATGGCATCGGCGGCGTTTTTCTCGGTTCCGATTTCATTACCGTGACCAGCTCCGGCGAGAAAGACTGGGAGCTGTTGAAGCCCCAGGTGCTCGGCGCGATCATGGATCACTTCTCGTCGGGCAAGCCGGTCATCATCCAATCGGAAAAGACCGAGTCGGACGAAGACGAAGACGGCATCGTCATGCAGATCAAGGAACTGCTTGAAACCCGCGTCCGCCCGGCGGTCGCCCAGGACGGCGGCGACATCATCTTTCACGGCTTCGAAGACGGCATCGTTTACTTGCACATGCAGGGATCCTGCTCGGGCTGCCCGAGCGCTTCGGCAACGCTCAAGCACGGCATTGAAAACATGCTGAAGTACTACATCCCGGAAGTCATGGAAGTCCGCCCGGTTGAATAAAGCAAACCCCGAGCGCAGCGACGACGGTTTGCGGAACTAAAAACCCAAACCCCGAGCGCAGCGACGACGGTTTGCGTATTACGCAAATCAAAGATTTGCTAAAGGACCTCAAGCGCCGGTCGGGGCTCCGCCCCTGGGCTCGCTCGTATTAACGAGCGGGGCCTCAACGGCCCTTGAACTAAAAACTCAAACTCCGAGCAAACTGAAGGTTTCCGACGACGGTTTGCGGAACTAAAACCCAAAACTCGGGCGAATTTTTGGGTCTGCAAGAGGGTGTTTACACCCATCCACAACCTGTTGTGGATAGATAAACTCTTATAAACCAATCGGTTAGAAAGGACGTCGGGAACGGCGTCCTTTTTTGCTTTATTTTCCTAAAATTGTAGGGTGATTTTTTAATGCGAATCCCATATATTGCGCCGCAGCGAAACGGCCCCGCAGCCGATCGTTATGGGGTTTCCCTCACTTTTTGCGCCGTGCGCGAGGGAAAAAGTAAAGACGTTTAGAAGGATTGTTTTTCCTGGGCTTGCCTTTGTCGCAGCAACGTTTTTTTGGAACCATTGATTGGGATTCGGCAAAAATCATCATGAAACGAACGCTCGTTTTTGAGCGCGCCATGCTCGGCCTCCTGGCCGGCTGCGTCGCTGCTTATACCGGTTTTGTCATCCAAAACCCCATTGAACGGCCGACCGGGTCCGAAGGCAGCGCCATGCTGGCCGAGGCCTACGAAGCCGCCGCCACCATTACCGCCGCCGGCCGCTATCTGGCCAAAACCCCGGTCGAAGTGGTGCCGCTTAAGGAAAACGACCCCCAGTGGGCGCTCGACTACAGCCTCGCCTCGGTCTCCAAGGGTGAAACCGTGGTGCCGCGGATTTTCCTTTCTTCCCTGCCCGACGATATCGACGAAACGCCGGAAGTCGCCGAGCGCAAGGAAATGTTCTTCAAGACCGTGTTGCCTTTGGTGCTTAAGACCAACGAAGAGCTGGCCGCCGACCGCCGCCGCCTTTGGAAAATCCAGTACCGGAGCCGTTTGGGCCTCAAAGTCGACGCTCTCGACCAAATTTGGCTGGACGGCCTGACCCAATCTTACGGCGTCCGCCGCAACGACATTGCGGCGCTGCTGGAAAAAGTCGATGTCATTCCTCCCTCACTGGCCCTGGCCCAAGCCGCCGAGGAAAGCGGATGGGGCCGCTCGCGGTTCGCCAAGGAAGGCAACGCCCTGTTCGGCCAGTGGACCTTCTCCGATAAACACATGGGCCTGGACCCCGAGGAGCGGGACGACGGCGAAACCCACCGGGTGCGCGCTTTCGAGAACCTGACCCAGAGCGTCAAAGCCTATATGAAAAACCTCAATACCCACCGGGCCTATCGGGGCCTGCGAATCTTGCGCAGCAACATGCGGAGCAAAGGCAGCCCCCTGGACGGTTATCTACTGGCTGGCGCCTTGACCCGGTATTCAGCCCGCGGCGACGACTACGTGGTTGCTTTACGCTCACTGATGGAAGCCAACGGGCTATCCGCATTTGACGACGCCCGGCTCCATGGCGCAACCCTGCCCAAGGCCAAGTTTAAGCCTTTTATCTGATAATAAACCCGCAAAATCAGCGGTTTATACGCAAAGCCTCACCTGCGATATTGGCTTTTCGCCCCTCCCATCTCATCGGGCTGCCTTGAAATCACCCATATTGAGCCCTTGCCAGTTGCCGGGAATCCCTTTATTTCCTTTGGGTTAGGTGATTGCGACGGCCCTGTTTTTACAGCTTGCATGGCAACCCGTTTGACTATGGGCCTGTCGAACAAAAATAATTAAAGGTTTTTTGTATTAATATGTTAAAGCCGCTTTTTAAGGCTATTTCTCAGCTTTCGGACCCGCGGGTTCGAGGCGTTGTGTGGAAATCCATTGGCGCGGCGCTGGCCGTTTTCATCGCATTGTGGCTTGGTCTCGGCTTTCTGTTGACCGAAACCAATTTGTTCGCCCTCGGCTGGCTCGAGACCACCATAGACGTTTTAGGCGGCTTTGCGACGCTGATCTTAACCATCATCCTGTTTCCCGCCGTGGTCACCGTGGCGATGGGTTTTTTCGTCGAAGAGGCGGCTGAAGCGGTTGAAAACCGTCACTATCCGCAGTTGGGAGCCGTGCGTCAGGCGAAACTCAGCGAGACCGTGATTTCGGCACTCAAGTTCGCGGCCGTCTCGATCTTTCTCAATATTCTGGTCCTGCCGCTTTACTTAATTCCCGTCGTCAATCTCTTTGTCTTCTACCTGCTGAACGGCTATCTTCTCAGCAGAGAGTATTTCGAATTGGCGGCGATGCGGCGGCAAGACGCCGTGGGGGTTTCAAATCTTAGGCGGCGATACAAAAACCGCCTGTTAGTCATTGGTATCGTTATCGCTTTTCTCATGACGGTTCCTCTGGTCAATTTGCTGGCCCCGGTCATCGCCACGGCAACCATGGTGCACGTGTTTCACCGGCTGAGCGAACTGGAAGGCCAAAAAGGCAACGGAACGCCCGCCGTTTCGTCGTAGTTACATTGAGCGGGGGCTGATATAGGCCTCCGGGAATCGTTAGGGAGCATCCAGATGGGTTTGTTTGGACAGAACAAAGACACCGGACCGAAGAAAGACGGCGAGACGGAAAATACCGGCGCGGCAGACGGAGCGGAAGAGAGCAAATCCATCGATTCGGCGCCGCCGCTGAAGCCCTTCGCCAAAGGCGGATCGCACAACGGTTCTTCGAAGCCCGCCGCACCTTCCATGCCGGCGCGCCATCCGTCGCCCGACATTCCGCGCCGGGTTACCGAAATTCCGGGCGCGCCGCGGCGTTCCGATAGGACCCGTCAAGCCGAAGAAAACGGCAAAACCCTGACCGTTGGCCGCGATATCTGCCTTAATGGTCAGATCAGCGCCTGCGAAACCCTGGTGGTGGAAGGCCGGGTCGAGGCCGAACTGAACGAGGCCAACCTGATCAACGTCACCCAGACCGGCACCTTCGTCGGCAAATCCGACGTCAAGAACGCCGATATCTCCGGCTTTTACGACGGCGATTTGACGGTGCGCAACAAGCTGACGCTGCGCCCCGGCGGCCAAATCAAAGGCACCGTGCGGTACGGCACCCTGGTTATCGAGGCCGGCGGCGAAATCAACGGCACCCTGGAATCGCTGTCTCAGTCGGACGATGCGGCAGAGGATAACTAAAAGAGGCCTCGGTCTGCTTGGCGGCATTTTGCTCCTTGCCGCCTGCCAGACCACCGGCACGACAACCCCTTTGAAAAGCGCCGCCGAACCGGCCGGACCGGTTCCCGTGCCCGCAATCCGCTTGGCCTTGGGGCACGACGGCGGTTCGCTGAAAGACGTCACCCCGGACGAATTGCCGCCGCCGACGCCCGCCAACCTAATCGGCCTGACTCCGGCCCGTCTGGTGAACGCGCTCGGCGAACCGGACTTCCGGCGAACCGACCGCAACGCCGCCCTGTGGCACTATGCGGGCCCCGATTGCTTCCTCGATCTCTATCTGTACCGCAAGACACAGGGCGACTATGCAGTCTCCCATGTGGAGTTCCGCAGCCGCAACGTCTCGCAAATCGATGCCAATGCCTGCTTTTCGTCGGTCCTCGCCCACCACTACGGAAAGCGGGGCTAGCAAACCCCGAGCGTCGCGATAGCGCTACAAAACCTTACCCTTAAACCCGCAGTATTCGATGACCGGGCAGTTGCCGCAATCGGGCTTGCGGGCCTTGCAGATGTAGCGCCCATGCAAGATCAGCCAGTGATGGGCATGCAGCCGCCACTTTTCCGGCACCGCCTTCAACAGCTTTTTTTCCACATCAAGCACCGTTTTACCGGGCGCAAGCCCGGTCCGGTTGGACACGCGGAATATATGGGTGTCGACCGCAATGGTCGGCTCGCCGAAATAGACATTTAAAACCACATTGGCGGTTTTGCGTCCGACGCCGGGAAGTTTTTCCAGCGCTTCACGACTTTGCGGGACCTGACCGCCGTGTTCATCAATCAAGATCTGCGACAGCTTAATGACGTTTTTGGCCTTGGTGTTGAACAAGCCGATGGTCTTGATGTGATCTTTGAGCCGCCCTTCGCCCAAGGCGACCATTTGCCCGGGCGTCGAGACTTCTTCAAACAGCGCCTTGGTCGCCTTGTTGACCCCCACGTCGGTCGCCTGAGCGGAAAGAACCACGGCGACCAACAAGGTATAGGCATTGGTGTATTCCAGCTCGCTTTTGGGTTCTGGATTGGCTGCAGCCAAAACGGCGAAGAACGGATCGATATGGGCTTTTTTCATGATGCTCTTAAAATTTGCGCTATGACGTAATTCTGTTTAGCGTCCTTTCACCCTCAGCAAAAGATAGACCGGCCAAAAAACCATGCTTCACCACAAACCGGAAACCGTACCGCTTGACGCACCCTTTCCTCTGCTCGCCGGTTTCAAGCGCCAGGTGCTGCCGATTTTGTTGGTTCTGTTCGGCCTGTTTATTTTGCTTTCGGCGTTTGGCGCTCTCACGGCCATGCGCGAAATCTATTTGGAGCTTGCCCAACGGCGCGCCGAATCCATCGCCCGGTCCGCCGGTCTCGATTATCCCGAGCTTTGGAACACCCTGATGACCTCGGAACGGGCCCATGAAGTCGATTTGCCGGAAGCGGCGATTTCGGCGATCGCCAAGGAGGTCGACGAGCTCAAACTGATCGGGCTTAAAATTTACAACACCAAAGGACGGACGCTGTTCAGCCTGGACGCCCAGGACATCGGCAAAATCGAGCGCAGCGAAACGATCCGTAAGGCCCTGGAGTCCGGAGAAGGGGCGATCATCAGCAAGACCGTCGCGCAAAACCAGGAAGTCTATGAGCTTTACGTGCCGTTGGTCGGCGCAGATGGCAAAACCAAACTGGTGTTCGAACTCTATGAGCCGATCCAATACCTCAATGAAGTGCTGATCCGCAACGCCATCGCCCCGGTCGCCGTACCGACCCTGCTGTTGGTGGTGCTGATTGGCCTCGGCTACAAATTGAGCTCCCGGGCGCAAAAAGATATCGACCGGCGCACCGAACAAATCAACGCGCTGCGCGGGCGTTTGGAATCGCTTGTTTCCCGCGACGCCGTCAGCGCGGTGCACAACGCCGACGGACGGACGATTGCCTCACGCCGCCAGACCGAGACTCTCTTTTATAGCGATATCCGGGATTTCACCGGTTTGTCGGAAAGCCATGCGCCGGAAGAGGTCATCGGCTTTCTTAACGACTTGATGGCCCTGCAGATCGACCGGGTGAAAGATCATGGCGGCGACGTCGATAAAATGGTCGGCGACGCCCTTTTGGTCCGTTTTTCGGGCGACGACAAAGAGGAGCGCGCCGTCGCCGCCGCCGAAACCATCCAGCGGGCCATGCGCAAACGCGGTTTCGAGCGGGGGATCGGCATTGGCCTGTTTACCGGCCCGGTAATCGCCGGGGCCATCGGCCCGGAAGACCGCCGCGACTACACGGTGATCGGCGATTCGGTCAATGTCTCGGCACGGCTTTGCTCGGCGGCGAGAGCGGGGGAAGTGGTGATGGATGAAAAAACCGCCGCCACGGCCGGACTTGAAACCGAATCCCGCCGGGAAACCATTTCGGTTAAAGGCCGTAAAGAGGCGCTGAATATTCTCCGCCTCAAGCCTTAACAATCGCAAGAAACGGGTGGGTTGATTAAAACCGGTGCGCTACCGTCGAAGCTGGGTTTCGTTACCGTCCTTTATGAAGGGAAAAAGCCGTGCCAGATTCCGCTTCCGACCCTCTCGACAAAAATACGTTCGAGCGTATGGCCCGGACGGTCCGCTACATTACCGAACACTACCAGGAGCAACCGAGCCTCGACGCCTTGGCTGGCATCGCCCATTTAAGCCCCCATCATTTTCAGCGGACCTTTACCCGCTGGGCCGGGATCAGTCCGAAAAAATTCGTCGCTCATATGACCCTCGACCAGGCAAAAATGAGTTTGATACGAAACAGCAACGTTCTCAGCGCCGCTCTCGACGCCGGTCTATCGGGCCCGTCGCGGCTCCATGACCTGAGCGTCACCTTTGAGGCCATGACGCCCGGCCAGATGAAGGCGCGCGGCAAAGGATTGACGATTAAATACGGCGCAAGTCCGTCACCGCTTGGTCTTTGCATTGTCTTCGCGACGGAAATAGGCGTCTGCGGACTGGCCTTCGCTTGGCCCGAGGAAAAAGAAGGAACGATCAACCAAATGATCGGACGATGGCCTCATGCCACCTTCAAACAAGACGATGATCTTGCATTTAAAGTCACGCAAATGATTTTTAGCGACAAGACTCAATCCATTGCGCTTCACGCCATGGGGACAAATTTCCAGGTTCAAGTCTGGAAAGCCTTGCTGTCCATCCCCTTCGGCCAGACAACCACATATAAGATCATCGCAGAGAACGTTTGCACAGCCAAGGCGAGCCGGGCGGTTGGCGCGGCCAATGCGGCCAATCCGATCAGTCTTTTGATTCCCTGCCACAGGGTCATTCGAGAGTCCGGGGCCCTCGCAGGCTATGCCTGGGGCGAAGATCGCAAGCGCGCTTTGCTCGCCTGGGAGTCAGCGAGAGCCGCCGAAGCGGCGCCACTTCACGACTCAATCAAATGAACGAAGGCCGATTTCTATTCGTTTTGATATCGTTATATTCAGCCGTTAAAGCCTAAAACGTCCTGCATGGAGTAAAGCCCCGGGGCCTTTCCTTCGCACCACATGGCGCCGCGCACCGCCCCGCGGGCGAAGACCTGACGGGAGCTGGCTTTGTGGGTCAGCTCAATTCGTTCCCCATCCGCAGCGAAAACCACCGTGTGGTCGCCGACCACGTCGCCGCCGCGCAAGGTGGCAAATCCGATGTCGCCTTTTTTGCGCGCCCCGGTGTGCCCGTCGCGCACTTTGTCGGCCACCGAATCCAGATCGACCTTACGGCCGACGGCGGCGGCCTTGCCAAGCCCCAGAGCGGTGCCGGACGGGGCGTCGACTTTGTGGCGGTGGTGCATCTCAACGATTTCGATGTCGTAGTCTTCGTCGAGGATTTCGGCGACCTGCTTGGTCAGGGCAAATAAGAGATTCACACCGACGCTCATGTTGGGGGCCTGGATGACCGGCACCTGCTTGGCGGCCTCTTCCAAAACGCCTTGTTCGTTGGCGGACAAACCCGTCGTTCCAATCACCAAAGCCGTTTTATGTTTCATGGCGGCCTGGGCGTGGCCGACGGTGGCGGTGGGCAGGGTGAAATCGATCACCGCATCCGACGCGGCGAACAAGGCGTCCACATCGTCGGTGACGGCAACGCCCGATGCCGGCAGACCGGCCAGCTGGGCGACGTCCTCGCCGATCAGCGGGCTGCCCGGCACTTCGGTGCCGCCAGCCAATAACGCGCCTTCGGTTTCATGCACCTGGGCGACCAACATGCGGCCCATACGTCCGCCGCATCCGACAATCCCGATTTTCATGCTGCCCACTCCCCTAAAACGTTGCGGCGCTTTCTATTCCTTGAGGTCTTCCCAGAACTCTTTGACCTTGTTGAAGAAGCCGGAACTGGCCGGATTTTGCTTCTCTTCATTGGCCTGAGATTGAAACTCTTTCAACAGATCTTTTTGCTTATCCGTCAGATTAACCGGGATTTCCACCTGGGTTTCGACAAACATGTCGCCGCGCCGGTCCGAGCGCAGCACGCTCATCCCTTTGCCCCGCAGCCGGAACTGGTCGCCGGTCTGGGTGCCCGACGGAATGGTGATCCGCGCCTTTGTCCCGTCAACGGACGGCACATCCAAGGAGCCGCCCAGCGCCGCCGTGGTCATCGAGATGGGAACCCGGCAGTAGATATCGGGGCCTTCCCGGTGGAATAGATGGTGCGGCTTAATGGTCAAAAAGATGTAGAGGTCGCCCGGCGGCCCGCCCCGCGTGCCGGCCTCGCCTTCACCCGAGAGGCGGATGCGGGTGCCGTCTTCGACACCTTCGGGAATGGTCACCGACAGGGTTTTTTCCTGATGGGTCCGGCCCGAACCGCCGCATTTCTTACAGGGGTCGGTAATCACCTGGCCCGAACCGTGGCAGGTCGGGCAGGTGCGCTCGATGGTAAAAAAGCCTTGCTGGGCCCGCACCCGCCCCGCGCCGCCGCAGGAATTACAGGTGCTGGGCGCTTTGCCGCCTTCCGCCCCGCTGCCTTTGCAGGACTCGCAGGAAACCGACGTCGGCACCCGGATGGTGGTCTTACGGCCCTCAAAGGCTTCCTCGAGGGTGATTTCCATGTTGTAGCGCAGATCGGACCCGCGGTTCGACATACCGCCGCCGCCGCGCCGTCCGGAGAAATCGCCGAACATTTCATCGAAAATATCGGCAAACCCACCGAAGCCCGCGCCGCCGAAGCCGCCCGGTCCACCGGGGCCGCCGCCCGCCATCTGGTCGAAGGCGGCATGGCCGTAGCGGTCGTAGGCGGCCCGCTTTTGGTCGTCCTTGAGAACTTCGTAGGCTTCATTGACGTCGCGGAACTTCTGCGCCGCGGCTTCGTCGTCCGGATTGCGGTCCGGATGGTATTTCATCGCCGCTTTGCGGTAGGCCGATTTGATATCGGCGTCGCTGGCGTCCTTGGAAATACCGAGAAGTTCGTAAAAATCCTGCTTGGACATACTGTACCCGTTTCTAGACCGAAGCCCCGGAACACCGACTCATGGGCGTTCCGGGGCCTTGATTAGATGACCGGAAGGACGGGCGCAAGCGCGCCTTATTTGTCCTTCTTATCGGAATCCACTTCCTCGAAATCGGCGTCGACAACCTTGGCGTCGTCACCCGGCTCGGCCCCGGCGTCACCGCCGGCATCCATGTCCGGTCCCATATCCGGCGCGCCTTCGCCTTCCTGCTGGGCCTTGTACATGGCTTCGCCGAGTTTCATCGAAGACTGCATCAGCTCATCCGTTTTGGCCTTGATGGCATCGGCTTCGCTGTCGCCGTTCTCCAGCAACTCCTTCAGCGCCGCAATGTCGGATTCGATCTTTTCTTTGTCCTCGGCCGAAACCTTATCGCCGTATTCCTTAAGGTGCTTCTCGGTCGAGTGGACCAGGCCGTCCGCCTGGTTGCGCACTTCCACCGTTTCCTTGCGCTTCTTGTCCTCTTCGGCATGCGCTTCGGCTTCCTGGACCATCTTATCGATATCCGCGTCGGACAAACCGCCGGAAGCTTGGATACGAATTTGCTGTTCCTTGCCGGTCGCCTTGTCCTTGGCCGATACGTGAACGATACCGTTGGCGTCGATATCGAAGGTCACTTCGATCTGCGGAATGCCGCGCGGCGCCGGAGGAATGCCGACCAAGTCGAACTGGCCGAGCAGCTTGTTGTCGGCGGCCATTTCGCGCTCGCCCTGGAAGACCCGGATGGTCACCGCCGTCTGGTTGTCTTCGGCGGTCGAGAAGACCTGGCTTTTGCGGGTCGGCACGGTGGTGTTGCGGTCGATCAGACGGGTAAACACGCCGCCGAGCGTTTCGATGCCCAGCGACAGCGGGGTCACGTCGAGCAGCAGCACGTCCTTGACGTCGCCTTTCAGCACCCCGCCTTGGATGGCGGCGCCGATGGCGACCACTTCGTCCGGGTTGACCCCTTTGTGGGGCTCGCGGCCGAAGAATTCCTGAACCTTTTCGACAATCTTGGGCATACGGGTCATGCCGCCGACCAAGATCACTTCGTCGATATCGCCCGCCGTAACGCCGGCGTCTTTCAGGGCAGCCTTACAGGGTTTGATGGTCCGTTCGATCAAATCGTCGACCAGCGCTTCCAGTTTGGCGCGGGTCAGCTTGATGTTGAGGTGCTTCGGACCGCTCTGATCGGCGGTGATAAACGGCAGGTTGACCTCGGTCTGACCGGAGCTCGACAGCTCGATCTTAGCCTTCTCGGCGGCTTCCTTCAGCCGTTGCAGAGCCAGCTTGTCGCCCTTCAGGTCGATGCCGCTTTCCTTTTTGAACTCGCCGGCCAGATACTCGATGATCGACTGGTCGAAGTCCTCACCACCTAAGAAGGTGTCGCCGTTGGTCGACTTCACTTCGAAGACGCCGTCGCCGATTTCCAGAATGGAGATATCGAAGGTACCGCCACCCAAGTCGTAAACGGCAACCGTACCCGCGCCTTTTTTCTCAAGCCCGTAGGCGAGCGCCGCGGCGGTCGGTTCGTTGATGATGCGCAGCACTTCCAGACCGGCGATCTTACCGGCGTCTTTGGTGGCCTGACGCTGGGAGTCGTTGAAATAGGCCGGAACCGTGATCACCGCCTGGGTGACCTTTTCGCCCAGGTAGCTCTCGGCCGTTTCTTTCATTTTCTGCAGGGTAAAGGCGCTGATCTGGCTCGGGCTGTACTTCTTGCCGTCCGATTCGACCCAAGCGTCGCCGTTTTCGCCCTCAACGATGTTGTAGGCCACCAGATCTTTGTCCTTCTTGGTGGTCGGATCGTTGTAGGGACGGCCGATCAGGCGTTTGATGGCGTAAAAAGTGTTGTCCGGGTTGGTGACCGCCTGGCGTTTGGCCGGCTGGCCGACGAGGCGTTCGCCGTCGTCGGTGAAGGCGACCATGGACGGGGTGGTCCGGGTGCCCTCGGCGTTTTCGATCACCTTCGCATCCGACCCATCCATCACGGCCACACAGGAGTTGGTCGTACCGAGGTCGATACCGATGACTTTGCTCATGTTATCCTCACCTTGCTAGCAGACCCTCACCAGCCCAAGCGGATGGCGCCGGAAACGGTCCCTAAAATACGTTTGATTTCCCTGGCTCGACGGCGAAAATCCCGCCGATCCGTAACTTCACGCCGTTATATATGCCGGTCGCTTATTTCACGCAACACTTGGGGGTGTTTTTTCTTACGCCCCCTCCCGGACAAGACCTCTTGTCAGACGGCTCTCACTTAATCAAAGTCATTTGACCTGGATGGGCCACGGTCCTATGGTCCGCGCCAGAAATGTGAGGAACCGTTACCCATGATCCCAACTCCCCCTCCGGTCGATACCGGCAAAAGCACCGACGACAACCCCAATCTGGACGCCATTCAATCGGCCATCCGGTTTCCGCTTTTCGTCGCCCTGTTCGGCATCCTCGTTTCCGCTTTCGGACAATTTGTCGCCAAGGAAGAATGGGTCCTCGTCGCCGGCGGCTCCTTGGTGTTTCTCGGTTTCTTGGCGTGGGGCCTGCTGAAAATGCTCTACGGCGGCGAAATCAAACACAAACAGAAATAAACTCGGCTATCCTGGTCCGATGATTATTTCGGCCAGCTACAAAACCGATATTCCGGCGTTTTACGGCCCGTGGTTGATCAACCGGCTAAACGCCGGGTTTTGCAAAATGATCAATCCTTACGGCGGTCAAATCTACGAAGTGCCGCTCGCGCCCAACCACGTAGACGGGTTCGTTTTCTGGACCCGTAATCTCGGTCCTTTTGAGCGATCTCTTCCGGAAATCAAAGACCGCGGTTATCCGTTCACCGTCCAGTATACGGTGACCCGCTACCCCAAGGTTCTGGACGCCGCCACCATCGCACCGGAAAAAGCCGTTGAGCACCTGCACCGTTTGTCCCAAACATTTCCGTCCGCCGGGGTTTGGCGCTACGACCCTATTGTCTTCACCTCGCTCACCCCGTTTGATTGGCACGTTGCAAATTTCGGCCTTCTGGCCGAGCAACTGGCTGGATCGGTTGACGAAGTGGTGGTTTCCTTCGCCCAGATTTATCAAAAGACCAGACGCAACCTGAATAAGGCCGACGGCTTGATTTGGGGCGACGAAAGCGCTGAGACGAAACAGGCCCTGCTGGCCGCCTTGCTGCCCATCGCCCAGCGCCACGGCATGCGGTTGAGCCTTTGCGCGCAACGGGAGCTGCTGATCGACGGGGTCGCCGACGCCGCCTGTATCGACGCCGAACGCCTGAGCCGGGTCGCCGGGCGGCTCATCGGGGCGAAACGCAAACCGCACCGCGAGGCCTGCGGCTGCTGGCAATCACGCGACATCGGCGACTACGACACCTGCCCCCACGGCTGCGCCTATTGCTACGCGGTGCGCTCTAGGGAATTGGCCAAAAAACGCTACCAAGCCCACAACCCGGACAGCCCATTTTTGTTCGAGCCCCGGTAGGTGCGGCACTTGGTTGACCAAGGGCCATTGAGGCCCCGCGAATTAATATGAGCGAGCCCAGCCCAGAGGGCGACCGGCGCTTGAGGTCCTTTAGTAAATCTGCGATTTGCGTAATAACGCAAACCGTCGCCACTCCGTTCGGGGTTTGCTTTAATCCCACCCATCATCCGGCGCGCCCAACACTCTGGCCGCCAGATCGTAGGAAAATCCGGCGCGGGCCATGGCGGCGAGGTCTTTCTGGTGCTGGTCGTCCTTGGCCGGGCGGGTCCGGTAGGGGCCTAAACGGCGGCGTTTGGCGAAGGCGGTGGCGGCATCCCATTCCGGATCGTCGCTTTCCTCATGTAGTGTATTGTAGGCGCTCTCGATGGTCTCGTCGTCGAGCCCTTTTTGCTTGAGCTTGGCGCCGATGATCCGTTTGGAACCGCCGCGCCGGTGCAGGGATTCGGTGCGCAGGCTCGCATATTGATCGTCGTTGAGCACGCCGACCCGCTGAAACCGGGCGATCAGTTCGTCGATCACCGCCGCCCCTTCTTCCGGGTCGGTGTCGTGGTGGCGGGCCGAAAGCGTCACCTTGCGCATCATCACCTTGCGAAAATGCGCCGTGGTCGTGGCGAAGCGGCTCAGATAATGCTCGGCGGCATTCTCCAAATAACGGCGCGTCGCCTTGCGCGGCACTTTTTTCTTCAGCGGCTTGTCGTCCATGGCATGGAAGATGCCACAGCCTTGAAGGGCTTCCAAGTTCGTCTTATTTGGGCTAAGACCGACACTCGTTACGGACAAGAAGGAAAAACCATGAGCGGCGATTTCAAGCCTATTCCCATGTCCAACGGCCTCGCCGTCTGGACGCTTTATGCCCGCGAAGTCCGGCGGTTTTTAAAGGTTTACACGCAAACCCTCATGGCCCCGGTGGTCACCACACTGCTTTTCCTCGCCGTCTTCACCCTGGCGCTTGGCCGTTCGGTCGAAACCATCCACGGGATCCCCTTCGCCCAGTTCCTCGCCCCGGGGCTGATGATGATGGCGATTGCGCAAAACGCCTTCGCCAACACCTCGTCGTCGATCCTCATCGCCAAGGTGCAGGGCAATATTGTCGACACCTTAATGCCGCCCCTGTCGCCCCACGACCTGACGTTGGGATTCGCGCTGGGCGGCGCAACCCGCGGCGTGTTCTGCGGAGCCATCGTCGCCGTCGCCATGGCGTTCTTCGTGCCGGTGGAAATTCATAATTTCTGGCTCATTCTCTACCACGGCTGCATGGCCGCCCTGATGTTGAGCCTTTTGGGCATGGTCGGCGGCATCTGGTCGGAAAAGTTCGACCACATGGCGGCGATGACCAATTTCGTCATCACCCCGCTCTCCTTCCTCTCCGGCACCTTTTATTCCATCGAGCGCCTGCCTGAAACGGGCAAGGTGTTGGCTCATTTCAATCCGTTTTTCTATATGATCGACGGTTTCCGCGCCGGGTTTATCGGTCAGTCCGACGCGCCGATCATGACCGGTATTATCGTCATGGCGGCGATCAACACCACCCTTTGGCTGGTTTGCTACCGGATGTTCAAGGCGGGCTATCGGCTTAAAGCTTGACGGAAGGCCGTCTGATTCCCATAATCCCCCGCTTTTCCGGAGCGGAAGGTGAGTCGTCCGATTCAGCTTTCGCGGAAAACCACGGATTCGGAATGGCTCATAGATGATTACGCCAGTCATGCCAACCTACGCACGCAGCAACCTCGCGTTCGAGCGGGGCGAGGGCGTGTATCTGTTTACCACCGACGGCAAGCGCTATCTGGACTTCGGGTCCGGAATCGCGGTGTCGGCGCTCGGCCATAGCCATCCCAAGCTGGTCCAGGCACTGAAAGACCAAGCCGAAAAGCTTTGGCACACCTCGAACCTCTACCAAATCCCGGGACAGGTGCGGCTGGCCGAACGGCTGGTCGACAACAGCTTTGCCGATACGGCGTTTTTCTGCAATTCGGGCGCGGAAGCCCTGGAATGCGCCATCAAGACGGCGCGTAAATTCCAGTCCCATAACGGCCACCCGGAACGCTACCGGATCATCACCGCCGAAGGCGCCTTTCACGGCCGGACCTTGGCGACGCTGGCGGCAGGCGGCCAAGCCAAACATCTGGCCGGTTTCGGCCCGGCGGTCGACGGGTTCGATCAGGTGTCGTTCGGCAACCTAAACGAACTACGCGCCGCTATCACGGCGGAAACGGCGGGCATTCTGGTCGAGCCGGTCCAGGGCGAAAGCGGTATCCGGCCCATGGGCCAGGATTTCCTCAAAGGCCTGCGAGCGGCGGCGGACGAGCACGGCCTGATGCTGATTTTCGACGAAGTGCAGACCGGCATGGGGCGGACCGGCCATCTGTTCGCCTATCAAGGCTCCGGCGTGGCCCCCGACATCATGGCCCTGGCCAAAGGGTTGGGCGGCGGCTTCCCCATCGGTGCCTGTTTGGCTACGGAAAAAGCCGCTTCCGGGATGATCGCCGGATCGCACGGCAGCACTTTCGGCGGCAATTATCTGGCCGCGGCGGCGGCCAACGCCGTCCTCGACGTTCTGCTGGAAAAAGATTTCCTCAAAGGGGTCGCCCAGCGCGGCGCTTACCTGATCGACAAGGTCGCCAAACTGGCCAAGGCCTATCCCAAGGTAATCGAAAACGCCCGCGGCGAAGGACTGCTGGTCGGCCTTAAATGCGCCGTCACCAACAGCGATCTGGTCGCCAAGGCGGTGGAAAAAGGCCTGTTGACCGTTCCGGCGGGCGACAACGTGGTGCGGCTGTTGCCGCCGTTGATCGTTTCGGAACGCGAAATCGACGAGGCCGTCGAGATTCTCGACGCCTGCTGCCAAGACCTCAATTCCTAGAAACACGGACGATTTGAACGGCGGTTTATCATGACGACGCCTAGACATTTTCTCGATCTTCATAAAGTGGATTCCGGCACGCTCCGGCAAATCCTCCACTACGCCCGCAGCTACAAGTCCGGCCACAACCCGGTCGGCGGCGCGGCGGCGCTCAAGGGCAAAACCCTGGCGCTGATTTTCGAGAAACCGTCGACCCGGACCCGCGTGTCCTTCGAGGTCGGCATGATGCAGCTGGGCGGCCAGACCGTCGTCCTGCAAGGCTCCGACAGCCAATTGGGCCGCGGCGAGACGATTGCCGATACCGCCCGTGTGTTGTCGCGCTATGTGGACGGCATCATGATCCGCACCGACGATCCGGCCAAGCTGACCGAACTGGCCGCCGAGGCCACCGTGCCGGTGATCAACGGGCTGACCGACGATTCGCACCCCTGCCAGTTGATGGCCGATATTCTGACGTTTGAAGAACACCGCGGCCCGATCGACGGCAAAAAGGTCGCCTGGGTCGGCGACGGCAACAACATGGCGACTTCCTGGATTCACGCCGCCGAACGGTTCGGTTTCGAATTGGTTTTGGCCTGCCCGGACAAACTGGCCCCTAGCGCAAAAGCGCTGGCCTGGGCCAAGGAGCAGGGCGCCAAGGTGAGCGTCGAAGCCGATCCGGCGAAAGCCGTCGCGGGCGCTGCCTTGGTGACTACCGACACCTGGGTTTCCATGGGCGATACCGATTCTGAGCGGCGGATGAAACTTCTGGAGCCCTATCAGGTCAATGACGCCCTGATGGCCAAGGCGGCAAAAGACGCCCTGTTCATGCACTGCCTGCCTGCTCACCGGGAAGAGGAAGTCACCGGTTCGGTGATGGATGGACCGCAATCGGTCGTCTGGGACGAGGCGGAAAACCGCCTGCATGCCCAAAAGGGCATCCTCGCCTGGGCCATGGCCTGATCGGGGAAGAGGTCGAAACCGTGACCGATCACGCTTTGAAAACCGATCTGATCCTGCCGTTCCGGCTTGAAGAGGCCAATCTGCGCGGCCGCTTGGTGCGGCTCGGCCCGGTTTACCATGAAGCCATCAAGAACCACGGCTACCCAAAGCCGGTCGCCGAACTGCTTGGCGAATGCGTCACCCTGGCCGCCGTCTTGGCCGGCGCGCTGAAATACGACGGCCTGTTTACCTTGCAAATTCAATGCGACGGCCCGGTCAATCTCTTGGTCGTCGACATCGCCAGCAGCGGCGAGCTGCGGGCCACCGCCCGATATGATGCGGAGAAAGTCCAAGCGGCCGAATCGAAAGAAGGCGGCGTGGTGCCGCGCTTCCTCGGCAAAGGCAGCCTGGTATTTACCGTCGACCAGGGGGCGGACATGGACCGCTACCAGGGCATGGTCAGCCTCGTCGGCGAAACCCTGGCCGATTGCGCCGATGAATACTTCAAGCGCTCGGAACAAATCGAAACGGCCATCGAACTGGTCGCCCAACCCGATGGCAAAAACGGCCCGGCGGCGGCGGCCTTGATGATCCAACGCATGCCGGGCGAGGTCAGCGATAAGCAGGCGAGCGATTCGGTTGACACGGCCGAAGAGCACTGGAACCGGGCCGTGGTGCTGTTGCGCAGCGTAACGGCGGATGAACTGTTGATCGACCCGGCGCTCACGCCTGAGGACATTCTCTACCGGCTCTTCCATCAGGAAGGGGTTTCGATCTTCGACGCCAAGCCGCTGACCTACAAATGCCGGTGCTCGCGCGACAAAGTCAAAGCGACGCTTGCCTCCTTCCCCAAGGCCGAGGTGACCCAACTCAAAGAAGACGGGAAGGTCATCGTCACCTGCCAGTTCTGCGGCCTCGACTATCTGTTCGAAGAAGACGAAGTCGACGCGCTTCACGCCTAACACATCATCCGCTTGAAGCTTGTTCGGACCTGTGGCAGGGTTTGCGCCATGATGAAAAAAATCGCCCTTACCCTTTTTGCGCTCGTCGCTCTTGCGGCCTGCCAGTCGGTTCCCCAGCAGACCCTGCCGGAACTGCGCTACACCCACTTGGATCCGCTTAATCTTGCCGTGGCGTCAGTCGAGGTGGTGTCCGATTTTCACGCTCCGATGAAGGCCCCCAATGTAGAGCACACCTTAGCCGTGTCGCCGGAAAAGGCCTTCAGGACATGGGTCGGCGACCGGGTGAACGCCGTGGGCGAACAATTCAAGGCCCGGTTCGTCATCAAGGACGCCAGCGTGGTCGAAGTGCCGCTCGCCATGACCAAGGGACTCAAAGGCATGTTCACCACCGACCAGTCGGAACGCTACGACGCCCGGCTCGACGTGGTGGTCGATATCGTCGACGCCGCCGGGGCCAGCCTTGGGAGCGCTACGGCACAAGTAACCCGCAGCATCACCGTGCCGGAAGACGCCAGCCTGAACAAACGCGAACGCATCCTGTTCGAAACGACCGAAGCCTTAATGAGCGATCTCAACAAAACCTTCGAAGAAAAAATCCGCTCCTACCTCGGCAAATACGTTCGCTAAGCAATCAAAAACGCCCGAAAAGACACCGAAAACCGCCGCTAGATGCACAAAAACACCTAGGTAAAACCGCCTAAGCCATTGAAATAAAAAGATAAGGTCCAAAATCCGGGAAAAATCCTTATCAAAACTTATCATTTTCACTGAAAAGCCAGTGAAACCAACGGGTTGGCTTTGGAGGGCGGTAACCGGAAGCAAAAAGGACTAATATCCTATTTTGACGAAAAAGTCAAGGAAGGCCCCCGCCCCTTTAGGGGGCTAGAGTCCATTCTACTTAGGTTGATGCGCTCGGGGTTTAAGGGCCGTTGAGGCCCCGCGAGTTAATACGAGCGAGCCCAGCCCGGAGGGCGACCGGCGCTTGAGGTCCTTTAGCAAATCAAAGATTTGCGTAATACCGCAAACCATCGTCGCTGCGCTCGGGGTTTGAATATTAGTTCCGCAAACCGTCGTCGCTGCGCTCGGGGTTTGCTAGTCCCACCCCAACCAGGATTCGGCATCTTCGCGGGTCTTGAACGATTGCATCGTCTGCCCTTTGGAGAGGTGAGCCAGTTCTGTATAGAAATTGGCCAGAAACTCCCGCCCCACCAGCGGGCCGATAATAAAGGCGACCCGCCCTTTTCTCGGATCCGACGATTTGGTTGTTTCGACCAGTTCGACCATATCCACCGAATCCATATCCACTTCGGTAATCGCCGAATAATCGATCAGATGATCGTAGGTCGGGTTGAAATCCTCATCCTTAAAAAGGTCGGAGAAATAACCGAGAACCGCCTGCTTGGTCAGCCTGCCTGTGCCGTAGACGAAGATCGCCCGCCGGTTGGTATCTATCTTATAGCTTATCGACATTCTCTTTGTTCTTTTTACCGTTATAACAAAATCGCCGCGTATTCCCGCCGCCTCGAATTTGCGTGCCCCCTTCTACTATTGGGTGATCATTCCCGCCAGAAGGACCGGGTAAAGAGTACCAGAACCGTGAACAATTCCAAACGGCCAAGCAGCATACCCGCCGACATCAGCCATTTGGCGCCGTCCGGCAGACTGGAAAAGTTTCCCGCCGGACCGACGATGTCGCCGAGGCCGGGACCGACGTTGGCAATGGCGGTCGCGGCGCTCGACATGGCGGTCAGGAAATCCAGCCCCATCATGCCGAGCCCGAGGGCGAGGAACGAGAAAGAGGTGGCGAAGAGGAAAAAGAACCCGAGAACGGAAACGATGACCTCGTCGGAAATCGGCCGACGATTGTAATAGGGAATGAAAACGCCGTGGGGCTGAAGCAGTTGTTTGAGGTGAGAGTGCGCTGCCGCGAACACCACCTGGAAGCGGAAAATTTTGATCCCGCAGGTGGTCGATCCGGCGCAACCGCCAACCACCATGATCAAAAAGAAGACCGGCGTGGCGAACGCGCCCCACTGGCCGTAGTCGGCGGTGGCGAACCCGGTGCCGGTCATGATGGAAACGATATTGAAGGCCGCATAGCGTAGCGCGTCGAGCGGCACCATGGTTCCGCCGACCCAGAGAAAGGCCGCCGTGACCAAAACAGCCGCTCCCGCCAACGTCAGAAACCACTGAACCTGACTGTCGCGGAACAAGGTTTTGACGTCGCCGCGGATCATCCGGAGATAGAGGATAAACGGCAGACTACCGACAATCATACCAAAGGTAATAATCAGATCAATCAAGGCTGAATCGAAATGTCCGACCGAGCCGTCCGAGGTTGAAAATCCGCCGGTGGCAAGGGTCGTCATAGCGTGACAGACAGCTTCGAACCCAGTCATCCCCGCGCCCCATAACATAACCGCCCAGATGACGGTCAAGGCTACGTAGATTATCGTTAAGCCCGCCGACAGTTGGGCGGCCTTGGGCGCGACCTTATCATCGGCATCGAACGCCTCGACCCGGAATAACTGCATCCCGCCGACTTTAAGCATCGGCAGGATGGAGATCGCCATGACGATGATCCCCAAACCGCCCAGCCATTCGAGCATGGCCCGCCACAGCAGCAGGCCGGGCGGCGCATGATCGAGCCCGACGATCACCGTCGATCCCGTCGTCGTGATACCGCTCATGGATTCGAAAAAGGCGTCGGTGAAGCTGAGGTTCATCTCGGAAAACATCAGCGGCAAAGAGCCGAAAACGGTCAGCGCCAGCCAGATGACGGTGGTCATCAGAAATCCGTGGCGAAGGGTAAAATGCGGTCGCCCACCGCGGCTGGTCAAAATCAGCGCCACGCCGGCAAAACAGGTGAAGCCCGCCGAAACGGCGAAAACCTGCCAATCCGGGTTGCCGAAATACAGGTCGACGAACGCCGGAATGAACATCGCGACGGCAAGCACCGAAAGCAGGCTTCCGGTCACCAAAAAGATGGGGCGAAGGTCCTTCACCTGTCAGTCAGCCGATTCAAAAAATCATGTCCCTATTAATTGAGGGGATTCTTTGCCGAAAACGGCTTCAATGTCCATGCTTTATAAGCGGGAAATTATCCGATAGGCCCGGAAACCGGATGGCCGATCATATTGAGAAATTCCTGGCGGGTCGTCGCATTGTCGCGGAAAGCGCCCAGCATCCGGCTGGTGACCATGGAAACGCCCGGCTTATGAACGCCGCGTGTGGTCATGCATTGATGCACCGCATCGATCACCACGGCGACGCCCTTGGGCTTCAAAACGTCTTCAATGGCTTGGGCGATCTGGGCCGTCATTTTTTCCTGAATCTGCAACCGCTTGCCGTAAACCTCGACGATCCGGGCCAGCTTGCTGATGCCGACGACCCGGCGGTCGGGCAGGTAGGCGACGTGCACCTTGCCGATGATCGGCGCCATGTGATGCTCGCAGTAGGATTCAAAACGGATATCGCGCAACACCACAATCTCATCGTACCCTTCGACCTCTTCGAAGGTCCGTTCGAGAATTTCCTCGGGGTCGGAGCCGTAGCCGGAAAACCATTCCTCGTAGGCGCGCGCGACGCGGGCCGGTGTGTCGAGAAGGCCTTCGCGCGCCGGATCGTCCCCGGCCCAGGAAATCAACGTCCGGATGGCCGCTTCCGCTTCCTCCCGCGAGGGGCGAGGCGGCGTGTCGCTTTTCACCAGTCCGATGGTCTTGGTTTTACCGGTCATGCTTGATCCCTTTACCTTAAAAGCCCAGGCCCTCATGTAGGCTCACTGTATAGCCTTTCAAGACGATTTTTGCGAGCCGTCGCTAGTTGAGCCGTTTTTCACCATAGGGGCAATCGAGCGAAAACGCCGGGATCGCCACGTCGAACCGTTCTCCCCGCTCGTTGACCATGGTATAGGCGCCGACCATGATCCCCGAAGGTGTCGCGAGCGGCGTGCCGCTGGTGTATTCGTAGGATGCGCCCGGCTCAAGCACCGGCTGCTCGCCGACAACGCCTTCGCCCCGCACTTCCTGCGCCTGGCCGACCGCATCGGTGATATGCCAGTAGCGGCTCTTCAATTGCACGGTTTCGGCCCCCAGGTTTTCAATCAGCACGTGATAGGCCCAAACGTAGTGGTCGTCCTCGGGAGCCGACTGGTCCTCAAGGTAATGGGGCTGAACCGTCACTTTGATCGATTGAGTGGTTTCGGAATACATGGCACGGCCTCATGAAGCGGAACAGGAACCGCCGCCAAGAACGCAGAACTTGGCGCAGTGCGGATGGTTGAGACGGACGGAGGACGCCGAATCGGCGAGGTTGCGCCCCATTTCGAAGCGTTCGTCGTAGGGGAGCAGCGTACAGGGCACGACGACCGGGCCGGTATCCTCCTTGCGGCGGATCACCATGCGCGATGTCGCACACATCATGGCGTCGGGGCGAACGCCTAAAATATCCCAGCAGGACACGGTGATTTCGGGAACGTCCTGGGTCTCGTCCATTTCGGGAAATAGCACTAATTGCCCGGGATCGTCCGCATCGACGGGAATGTCCAGGTCGCCGAACAGTTTCCGATAGCCCTCCCGTACGGCGTCCTGCGGTTCCGCCCAATGGGACCGTCCGGCGACCGCCACCTTAAAGCCGTTGTCGACCAGCCATTTGACCCCGTTCAGCATGGGCTCCCAGCTTTTTTCGCCGCGCAACGCCTCATGCCGGTCGCGCCGGTAGTGATCGATGGAGACGCGGAAGGTCACCCGGTCGCCGAATTTCTCCTTCAGCGCCAGCAACGCCGCTTTTTTGTTGTGTAGCGGTTTCATGGCGTTGGTCAGCACCAATGCGGTGAAATCCCGTTCCAGACAGGCTCTCAAGATTTCCGGGAAATAGGGGCTCATAAACGGCTCGCCGCCGGTAAAACCAATTTCCTCGACCGGCAGCCCGTCCCGTTCGATTTCGTCCAGATAGGGCCGCACTTCGTCGAGCGTGATATAGGCCAGCCGGTCGTTGGTCGGGCTCGATTCGATATAGCAGCCATGACAGGTGAGATTGCACAGCGACCCGGTATTGATCCATAGCGTATGCAGCCGGGTCAAGGCGACCAGCGCGCGCTCTTCCCCTTTCGCCGTCACGTCGGGGTGTTGGAACTTTTCAGGGGCGAGGCGGTGGAAATTCATCGTCTTAAAAAAAGTCCTTCTTCTCTATCTTTCATCTCGTTGGTCTAGCCAGTGATTTCAAACAATGCCAAATAAAATCTGCGTGTAGAAGAAAAAGCCGGCCATTTTGAGGTTTGGGGCATTCCCTTTGATTTGAGCGACTCAAATAGAAAAGCGAGCTTGACGGCAACCGGGCGGCCTCGTTATATGGGCCTCGGCGTTCCTAAAACGCGGGTGTAGTTCAATGGTAGAACAGCAGCTTCCCAAGCTGCATACGAGGGTTCGATTCCCTTCACCCGCTCCACAACTTTTTTCCGCCTTCCCAAATCACATTTCAATCACACCCCTAAAACGGTTTGGCCCAACGCCCGTTCGCGTAAATAAGCGAAAAGGCATATTCCCGTTTGTTTTTCGGGTGGGAAAAACTTAAGGTGCGAGCTTGATCTCCGTCATTGGGAAAGTTGGGGGCGGCCCCTATAAAATCGCCGCTTGAACGCCGCTTGTTTTGGAGCAGGAAAGTCATGAGCCGGACAGGAACCGAAAACCGAAAAGGCATGATGCCGCCGCTCTCACCGGTGCTGTTTGCCGGTCTGGCGCTGCGCCCGATGCCGCTCGCATTGCTGCAACCGGCGCTCAAACTGGCGATGAACACCATTCAGCGCCGCCATCCCGAGGTTTTCGACCGGCTGTCCTGTTTGGAGGACCCGGTCTATCTCATCGACCCGGTCGATCTGCCCTTCGTCTTTATCCTTAAGCCCGATCCGTTGATGCCGACGCTGCACGCCGAGCGCGATGCTTTCGGCATTGACGTCACCGCAACCATCCGCGGCCCGTTGATGGCGCTGATCGGCCTTTTGGAAGGCACCACCGATGGCGACGCGCTGTTTTTCTCGCGCGATTTGGTGGTTGAAGGCGACACCGAAGCCGTGGTGGCCTTGAGAAACGCAGTCGACGGTGCGGAGATCGACGTTCTGGAAGACCTTTTGGCGGCGCTCGGCCCTCTGGCCCGCCCGGCGCGCCGGGTTGTCGGCGGCGTCACCGGCCTGTTTTCCATGGCGGCCCGCGATCTGGAAACCGTCCGCAACGCGGTCATCGCTCCGGCGCTGCGGCAAAACGAAATCCAGGCGGCAAGGCTGAAAAAAATCGACGACAAGATCACCACCATGGGCAAGGACCGCCGCCGCGCACGCGCCCGCAATAATGACGATTAGGCCCTAGAACCGTGACAGAGAAACTCGAACTCGTTTGCCCGGCGGGCACCCCCGCTTCCTTAAAGGCCGCCGTCGATTCCGGCGCCGATGTGGTTTATTTGGGTTTCCGCGACGAAACCAACGCGCGGAATTTTCCCGGTCTCAACTTCAGCCGCGACGAACTGCGCTCCGGCCTCGCCTACGCCCACGAACGCGGCGCGCATGTCTATGTGGCGATCAACACGTTCCCGGAAGCGGGCAATCCGGGCCCCTGGCGCAAGGCGGTCGACGACGCCGCCAAAATCGGCGTCGACGCGGTGATCCTGGCCGACATCGGGTTGGCCGATTACGCCGCGCAGACCCACCCGGACCTGCGCCGTCATCTCTCGGTTCAGGCCTCGGCGTCAAATCCCGAATCGATCAAGTTTTATACGCAGGCCTTCGGCGTCCAGCGCGTGGTTCTGCCCCGCGTGCTGACCCTGCCGGAGATCGCCGCGCTCAATAAGGAAATCGATGTGGAGACCGAAGTATTCGTCTTCGGCGGGCTTTGCGTCATGGCCGAGGGGCGTTGCGCCTTATCGTCTTATGCCACCGGCGAATCGCCCAACATGAGCGGTGTTTGCTCACCGGCCAGCCACGTGCGTTACGAAGACGAAGGCGACCGGATGGTCTCGCGGTTGGGCGATTTCACCATCAACGCCTTCGAGCCGGACGAAAAGGCGGGCTATCCGACGCTGTGCAAAGGAAGGTTCGTCACCGAAGGCCAGACCAAGTATCTGTTCGAGGAACCGACCAGCCTGAACGCCGCCGACATGCTGCCCGAATTGATGGAGGCTGGCGTTACGGCGCTGAAAATCGAAGGCCGTCAGCGCGGCCGGGCCTATATTGGCCAGGTGGTCGCCGCCTTTAGGCAAGCCGTCGATGCCGCCGCCGAAGGCCGCAAGGTCAAGGTCGACCTCACCGCGGTCACCGAGGGCCAGCAGAAAACCTCCGGCGCTTACGAAAAAACCTGGCGGTAAAAAAGATCATGACCCAATCAACGACCCCCAAACTGGCCATGGGGCCGGTGCTGTTCAATTGGAAGCCGGAAGTCTGGCGCGACTTTTATTTCAAGGTTGCCGACGAAGCACCGGTCGATACGGTCTATGTCGGCGAGGTGGTCTGCTCCAAGCGCTCGCCGTTTTTCGCGCCTTACATCGCCGATGTGGTCGAGCGGCTGATGGCGGCGGACAAAACCGTCATCCTCTCGACCCTGGCGCTGATCATGAACAAGCGTGAAATGGATTCGGTGCGCGAGATTGCCGCAGCCGACGATTTGATGGTCGAGGCCAACGACGTTTCCGCCGTGGCGCTGCTCAAGGACAAACCCCATGCGGTGGGGCCTTTCGTCAACGTCTACAACGAAGGCACGCTGGCCTATCTGGCGCGCAACGGCGCCACCCGTGTCACCCTGCCGGTCGAGTTGTCGGCGGAGTCCATCGCAGCCCTGGCCAAGACCACCGGCGTAGAGTTGGAAGTTCAGGTGTTTGGGCGCTTACCGCTGGCCGTTTCGGCCCGCTGCTATCACGCGCGCACCCACAATCTCGCCAAGGACAACTGCCAATTTGTTTGTGATAAAGACCCGGACGGGCTCGACCTCGACACCATGGACGGCGAGCCGTTTTTGGCGGTCAACGGCATCCAGACCATGTCCTACACCTACTGCAACATGATCGGCGATTTGGATTTGTTGCAACAATCCGGCGTCAAACACTTCCGCCTGTCGCCCCATACCGGCGACATGGTCAAGGTGGCGCAGGCGTTTAAAGACGTGATCGACGGCAAACAATCGGTCGAAGCAGCCGACGACATCATTGCCCGGGAAATCGACGACATGCCGATATCCAACGGCTATCTGCACGGCAAAGAGGGCGTCCGATTGGAAGGGCCATTAGGCGAATAAGGGGAAAGAAAGAAAACCGTTGAAACGAGCCCCTGCCTGGGCTACTTTCCGCGCGCTTTGATGGAGAGATGGCCGAGTGGCTTAAGGCGCACGCTTGGAAAGCGTGTGTACCGCAAGGTACCGAGGGTTCGAATCCCTCTCTCTCCGCCATTCCCCTCAGCGCGCCGCCGGGCGGTTCAACCTCCTCGACATTCCCGCCCCTCTTTAAGCGCAGGAGACCGGATAATGAAACTTTTGATGGATTTGTGTGTCGTGCCCCAGGTGGACGGCGTGTCCCTGTCGCCCTATGTGGCCGCCTGCCAGAAAATCCTCGACGCGCGCGGGATCAAAAACACCCTGCACGCCTACGGCACCAATATCGAAGGCGAGTGGGAAGACGTGATGGCCGCCGTCAAGGCCTGCCACGAAGAGCTGCACAAAATGAACGCGCCGCGCGTTACCTCGATCATCAAAATGGCGACCCGCACCGACAAGGACCAAAGCCTGGAAGACAAGGTCGCCAGCGTCGAAGCCAAAATGGGCTAGGGAACAACAAATCTGTTCGCGACAGACTATGATCGCCTTTTTACAAGGACGCACTATGCTCACCGACAGCGTCCACAAGGTCCTGCAGCCAATCTGGAAATGCAACGTCCGGGTCGCGGATATGCCTGAACAGCTTTTCGATTACCTCAACTGAAACACGAGCAGCCTGCCTAGCTTTACCTATGTCAATTCGGTAAAGGTGTTCAAGCTTATCAACGCCTCCATAGCGCTCCGGTGTACTAAACGGAGAAGCATGAACCAGCGAGTCACGAAATGGCTTTACCTGCTCCATGAAACTTTTTACTGGTTCGCTGTTTTCTGTCCAAAGGGCCTTTCCCGAGATGATTTCCGGATACTTAATGAGTTTGTCGCGAATGGCTCCATCCTGAAGTAGCTTTTTCTTTTTTTCCGATAGATTGGTGATGTTCTCGGGAGCCTGTGAAAAGTCCCAGGCGAGACCATTCAAAAACGCCTCAATCAGATTAAAGCATGAAAGAATGCAAGCCCTGCAGGAAAAGGTTTCCAATCTTATTGTCGATGAAACTTCGTCTCTTTCCCTAATTATTCCCTGAAATGATTTGACCTCATATCTTTTCAGCGCACTTTCGGCTTGGGCTAACAATTTCAGGGATTCTACGACGTCGCCAGCGAGCATATGCTCAGGATATTTAAACTGAAGCCCCCATAGGGAAATAACGACGGTACAATGCCTTGGCTGACCACAAAGGACTCGATCTCTTACCTTTGCAAATCTCTTCTCAAATTCTGACAACGGAATCTCAAGACCCCGACGGGCCTTAATTTCTTCGTACATTCTATCAAGATCTTGAATGTTCATACCGACAAAATTTTGCCGACAGAAAATCTGTATTTCTTTAGATAGGTGCCTCTTGACGTCCGTCTTGCCCGCCTTAAGTGCCCTTCGGGGAAGAAATTCCAGGTAGTCAGTTTCTGGAGAAAGGAACTGCGACCAGTTTTTAAACTCCCCCAATAACAGCCGACCAACAGCAGATGCCCGATTCGCCTGTCGAATTATGGCAGCTTCATCAGCTCTTGCCATGTCTATCTCCCTGCACTCCGGCACAAAAAAGCTCTACTTTTGACCACCTGCAGAATCAAATATTATCCTCTTCTTACGCGGCGCTCGACAACGGCTTGGCCCGTTCGATTCGCGCCATTTCGCGGGGCGAGTGCGTTGCCTCCCACAAATCGGTGCGCCGCTGCACGTTGAGCCAGAAATCCGGGCTGTTGCCGAAGACCCGGGCAAGAATCAACGCCGTCGGCGCGGTCACGGTTCGGCGGTCGTTGCACAGTTCGTTGACGTGCTTACGCGGAACCCCCATGGCCTCGGCCAACGCGCCTTGGGTCAGGCCCAAGGGCCGCATGAACTCCTCCGTCAATATCTCACCGACCGAAACCGGCTTGCGTTTCGTTGTCAGCATGGCATCACCTCACTTGTAGCCGTGGTCGTCGAGATAAATATCCGACGCCTCGCCTTTGCGGCTATCCCAACAAAATATCAGCCGCCACTGCTTATTGACGCGGATCGAATGATACCCGTCGAGATTTCCGCGTAGTTTTTCAAAGTGATTGCTGGGCGGCACCCGCAAATCCTGATCGGTCGCCGCGTCGTCAATCATCTGGAGTTTACGGAACAACCGGCTTTCAAGATCGACAGGAATGTTGCGGGAGCGGGTATCTTCGACAAAAAAGGACCGCAACCACGCATCCCGAAACCCAACGATCATTCCAGCACTCCATTTTGTGGCATTGTACCACTCAATGGGTCTTTTTTGCAAGCAGGCCTTGATCCAGCCCTAAACCATATCCGCCCGGTCCTTCAACAGATAGTCGAACACCCCGGCGATCATATGGTATTCTGGTTTTTCAGGCTGCCTGAATCCATCGCTGAAAGCCGGAGCCCGATTGATGGACATTCTCGACCCGCAACATCCTCTGCGCACCGCCATGCGAAGGCGTTCCTTGCAAGACGAGGCCTCGGTTCTCGACGGGCTTTTGTGCGAAGCAGCCCTGTCCGACGAGGCGCGCGCCGCGATGACCCGGCGCGCCCACCGGTTGGTTGAGGATATCCGGCAACAATCAACGCCCGGCCTGATGGAGTTGTTTCTCGACGAATACGGCCTGTCGACCCAGGAAGGCGTGGCGCTGATGTGCCTGGCCGAGGCGCTGTTGCGGGTGCCTGACGTGGAGACCATCGACGCGCTGATCGAAGACAAAATCGCCCCGTCCAAGTGGGCCGGGCATTTGGGCCGCTCAAGCTCGCCGTTGGTCAACGCCTCGACCTGGGCCTTGATGCTGACCGGCGCAGTGTTGCGCCACGAAGAGCAACCGGGGCTGGCCGCCGTTTTGCGGGGCACAGTTAAGCGGTTGGGCGAGCCGGTCATTCGCAACGCGGTCGCCGCCGCCATGCGGGAATTGGGCGAACAGTTCGTCCTTGGCCGCAGCATCGGCGAAGCGGCCGAGCGGGCGGAAACCGAGATGGCCAAAGGCTACACCTACTCCTACGACATGCTGGGCGAGGCGGCCCGCACATTCGCCGACGCCAAGCACTATCATCTGGCCTATTCGGAAGCCATTTCGGCGCTATCCAAAACCTGCAAGACGGACGATACCCATACCAATCCCGGCATCTCGGTCAAGCTCTCGGCCCTGCACCCGCGCTACGAATCGACCCATGCCGCCCAGTTGACGACCTCATTGGTGCCGACCGTGCGCTCCCTGGCGCTGCTCGCCAAGTCGGCGGGCATGGGATTCAACATCGACGCCGAGGAAGGCGAACGCCTCGAGCTGTCGCTTGATATCGTTGGGGCCGTTTTGAGCGATCCGGGACTGGCCGATTGGGACGGGTTCGGCGTGGTGGTGCAAACCTACGACAAACGCGCCCCGTTGGTTCTCGACTGGCTCCATGACCTCACCCGGCAATTGGACCGTAAAATCATGGTCCGGCTGGTCAAGGGCGCTTACTGGGACACCCAGATCAAGCGGGCCCAGGTTTTAGGAATTGCGGCTTATCCGGTGTTTACCCGCAAGCCGACCACCGACGTGTGCTATATCGCCTGCGCCAAGAAGCTGCTGGCGATGAACGACCGGATTTATCCGCAATTCGCCACCCACAACGCCCATACCGCCGCTGCGGTTTTGGAATTGGCTGCACCGGGGCAGGATTTTGAATTTCAACGGCTGCACGGCATGGGGGCGGCCCTGCACGACCGGCTGATCGGTGAGACGAACGTAAAAAGCCGGATTTACGCGCCGGTTGGCAACCACGGCGACCTTTTGGCCTATCTGGTCCGCCGCCTCTTGGAAAACGGGGCCAACAGTTCCTTCGTCAATCAGGTGGTCGACGCAACCGTACCCGTGGAGACGGTGATCGCCGATCCGTTCAAACTGGTCGCCGCCTACCAAGACGGCGCGGCCAATCCGAAGATCCCCCTGCCACCGGCGATTTACGGCGAGAAACGGCGCAACGCCGCCGGGTGGGATGTGTTCGAGCCGCGCGACCGGGAGAAGATGGAGGCGGCGCGCCGGCCTTTCCACACCAAAATCTGGACCGCCGGACCGGCGGAAGGCGCGACGCCCACCCCGGTCACCAACCCTGCCAATCCCAGCGATACCGTCGGCACGGTCGCCGCCCTGAAACCCGATCAGCTGGAATCCGTGCTGGCGCAGGCACGGCCCTGGCAGGCCACCCCGAAAGACCGGGCCGCCGCGCTGACTTACGCCGCCGATCTTTACGAAGCCAACAGCGGCGAGCTGTTCGCCCTGCTGGCTCGTGAAGCCGGAAAGACCCCTGCGGATGCCATCGGCGAAGTGCGCGAAGCGGTGGATTTTCTGCGGTATTACGCCGCCGAGCTTCTGCGGCAGGACAGCCGCGAGCCCTGGGGGGTTTTCGCCTGCATTTCGCCGTGGAACTTTCCGTTAGCCATCTTTACCGGGCAGATAACGGCGGCCTTGGCGGCAGGCAACGGCGTGCTGGCCAAACCCGCCGGGCAAACCCCGTTGATCGCCCAGAAGGCCGTCCAGCTGCTACATGACGCGGGTGTGCCGCAAGACGTCCTCCAGCTATGCCCCGGCGACGGGGCGACGGTCGGGCATGCTCTGGTCTCCGACCCGCGCATCAAAGGGGTCTGCTTCACCGGCAGCACCCAAACCGCGCAATCGATCCACCGCGCCATGGCGGATAACCTGGACCCCGCCGCCCCCTTGATTGCCGAAACCGGCGGATTGAACGCGATGATCGTCGACTCGACCGCCCTGCCGGAACAGGCGGTGCGCGACATCGTCATCTCCGCCTTCCAAAGCGCCGGGCAACGCTGCTCGGCCCTGCGCATTCTCTACGTTCAGGAAGATATCGCCGACGACCTGCTGACCATGCTCTACGGGGCCATGGAGGCCTTGACCCTCGGCACCCCGTGGGATTTCGCCACCGATGTCGGCCCGGTGATCGACGATGCGGCCCGGTTCCATATTCTCGACTACATCGACGCCGCCGAGGCCGACGGCCGGTTGCTGAAAAAAATCGATGCTCCATCTGGCGGGCATTTCGTCCCGCCGTGCGTGATCTCCGTTGAGGGGATCCATCAGATGGCCGAGGAGATTTTCGGCCCGGTCCTCCATGTGGCCCGCTTCGCCAGCCCTGACCTCGACCGCGTCATCGACGCCGTCAACGGCGCGGGCTACGGCCTGACGTTCGGCCTGCACACCCGCATCGACGACCGGGTCCAACACGTCATCGACCGGGTTCATGTCGGGAACCTTTACGTCAACCGCAACCAGATCGGCGCGATCGTCGGCTCGCAGCCGTTCGGCGGCGAAGGACTGTCGGGCACCGGCCCCAAGGCCGGTGGGCCGCACTATCTGCCCCGGTTCTTCAAACCGGAAAGGGCGGTTTCCCAAGAGGCGGGCGGGCCGGTCCTCTCGACCGCTGAAATTCAGGCGATGATCGACGCGCTGCCGCCAACGCCGGAGGAGATGAAAATCGTCATGAGCATGCCGGGCCCGACCGGCGAATCGAACCGCCTCGGCCTGTTTCCGCGTGGCCGGGTGTTGTGCCTCGGACCGACAACGGAGGATCTTGCCGATCAAATTGCCGTTGTCGAGGAAGCCGGTTGCCAGGCCTTTAGTGCAACGACCGGAACGGTCGACCCCAAAAGTCTGATCGATTTAAACGGGTTTGCCGCCGTGGTCTATTGGGGAAGCGACGAGACGGCCCGCACCCTACGCCAGGCGCTTGCCGCCCGGTCCGGGCCAATCCTGCCGCTGATCCGCCACCGGAATTTCGCCGACCTCCTCTATCACGAGCGGCATGTCTGCATCGACACGACGGCCACCGGCGGCAACGCCGCCCTATTGGCCGACGCCGCGGGTTAAGGCGATATCTTTTAAGGCGGCTATTTCCTCATCGTTAAACACTCTGGAGCGGACGTGAAACCGTTGTTCCCGTCCGTTATCCAATGAGAACATGCCGCCGCGCCCGGGCACCACGTCGAGAATGAGTTGCGTGTGCCGCCAAACTTCAAATTGCGCAGCGCCGATATAAACCGGAACGCCGTCAATTTCTCCCAACAAAATATCATTCGACCCAACCTTAAAATCATCCTGGGCATAACACATGGGCGACGATCCGTCACAACAGCCGCCGGATTGATGAAATAGGATGGAAGGATGGTCCCGGCGAATATCGGCGATCAGCCGTCGGGCGGAATCCGTCGCAACCACTCGGGGCGACGGAGTGAGTGAGGAATTCATGGTCACCTCCATAAAGAAACTCCCGCCCGGACATGAACAAGCCGGAGGGCCGAACAGTCCGGGCGGGCAGGCCCTTGTTTAGGTTAGCGGAACGGACTTAACCGACCATTCCGCCTCGGAGGGCTTGGGCCTTAAAAGAAGCCCAGTTTTTTCGGGTCGTAGCTGACCAGCATGTTTTTAGTTTGCTGGTAGTGATCCAGCATCATTTTGTGGGTCTCGCGCCCGATGCCCGATTGCTTGTAGCCACCGAA
>Ga0070727_10000364_pt1 | contig 57152 bp, 58 predicted proteins | sample tdAd472_FD_66722 | JGI IMG/M metagenome (GOLD analysis project Ga0070727, IMG submission 66722) | Marine sediment microbial communities from the Atlantic coast under amendment with organic carbon and nitrate - tdAd47.2 | ecosystem: Environmental > Aquatic > Marine > Coastal > Sediment | place... | reverse complement strand
ATGAGGAGGCAAGCCCGAACCTGCCCGGCGTATCTGCGAAGATCGCACGGCCCCGGGCCGTGACAGTGCGGTTCCTGAACGGCGATGGCGTGGTGGAAGACCGCGACTTTGTCGGCCTCTGGGCGACCAGCGTGCAGCATCAGATCGACCATCTGAAAGGCCGGATGTACTTTGATCGCCTGAGCAAGACCAAACGTGACATGCTGCTGCGCCGCGCCGCCAAGGTGGCGACATGAGGGTCGTCTTCATGGGCACGCCGGAGTTTTCGGTCACCGCACTGGATGCCTTGGTCGCGGCGGGTCACGAGGTTATCTGCGCCTATTCCCAACCACCGCGCCCGGCGGGCCGGGGCAAGAAACCGCGTCCGTCCCCGGTGCAAAGCCGTGCCGAGGCGCTGGGCATTCCGGTGCGCCACCCGGTATCGCTGAAGACGGCAGAGGCGCAGGCGGAATTCGCGGCGCTGAAGGCGGACGTGGCCGTTGTTGTCGCCTATGGGCTGATCCTGCCGCAGGCGGTTCTGGACGCGCCACGCCTTGGGTGTCTGAACATCCATGCCTCGCTTCTGCCGCGCTGGCGCGGGGCGGCGCCGATCCACCGGGCGGTGATGGCGGGGGATGCACAGACGGGCATCTGCATCATGCAGATGGACGCCGGGCTGGACACCGGGCCGGTCCTGCTGCGCGCCGCGACCCCGATTGGCGTCGAGGAGACGACCGGCGATCTGCATGACCGGCTGGCTGTACTGGGCGGCAAACTGATTGTCGAAACTCTTGCCCGGATCACTGAACTGACCCCCGAACCGCAACCCGACACCGGCGTCACCTATGCCGCCAAGATCGACAAGGCCGAGGCACGCATCGACTGGACCCGCCCCGCTGCCGAGGTTGATCCCCTGATCCGGGGCCTGTCTCCGTTTCCCGGCGCGTGGTGTGATATGGACGGCGCGCGGGTGAAGCTGTTGCGCACAGAAGTGACCGGCGGCGTCGGTGCGCCGGGCGCGCATCTGGGCGGGTTCGAGGTTGCCTGCGGCGACGGCGCTGTCCGGATCCTGCAAGCGCAGCGCCCCGGAAAACGGGCGATGCGCAGTGAAGAGTTTCTGCGCGGGGCACCTTTGCCGAAACACCTGACCTGACGCCCCTTCCCCTTTTGGCAGCAAGAAAATACTGTATGCGCGCCGAAGCATGGCTTTTGGCGCGTTTCTGGTTGGAAGGTATCAAGATGTTATTCGCATTCTGGGGATCACTGGTGATCGGCGGCATCGTCGCCTACCTGTCTGAAAAGAACGGCTTTACCCATCACGGCGTTATCCAGGCGATCATCATCGCGATTGGCGGCGTTGTGTTGCTGTTCATGGCGCGGGTGATGTTCAACCTGTCGCTGGGCTCGCACGGGCTGAACGCGATTGCCGGGGCGGCGGGGGCGTTGATCCTGATCCCGTCCGAAGCGATTGCCCGCAAACGACGCGGGCGGCGGTAGTGACCGGCGCGACCGGGCGCAGGTCAATCCAGTGGCGATTCAGGTATTTGGGATGGCGCGCTAACCCAGCGCCGCAAGCACCGTCTGGGTGGCGATGCCGGTGACGGCCAAGCCCCTGGCACGCTGAAAATCGCGTATCGCGACCTCGGATTTCGTTCCGATCACGCCGTCGATGGTGCCGACGTCATAGCCGCGCGCCGCTAGCCCGCGCTGCACCGCGATCCGGTCCTGTTTCGTCAGCCCATTGGCGTCGGGCGGAAAGCGCCCCCTCAAAGGTCCGTCACCGCCGATCCTGTCGGCAAGACGGCCAACGCCGATCGCATAGAGGTCGGAGTTGTTGTAGGTCTTCAGAACATCGAAATTCTTCGTCACGGTAAACCGCACACCGCCGCTTTGTGGTTGGATCGTGCGTCCGGGCGGCCCGCCGGTTCCCGCCTCGGCCCCCCATTTCAGGCCGGTCCGCCACCCGTTCTTCGCCAGATAGCTTGCGGTTGAGGCCAGCGCGTCGGCAGGATCGCTGCCCCAGATATCGCGGCGGCCGTCACCGGTGAAATCCACCGCGAAAGACTGGTACGAGGTGGGAATGAACTGCGTGTGCCCCATCGCCCCAGCCCAGCTGCCGACCATTCGGGCGGGCGTGGTGTCGCCACGCTGAAGGATGCGAAGCGCGGCGATAAGCTGTTTTTCATAGAACGATCCGCGCCGCCCGTCGAAGGCCAGCGTTGCGGTGGCCGAAATCACCGGGATGGTGCCGCGTTTCTCTCCGTACTGGGTTTCCATCCCCCAGACGGCGGCGATGATGTTCGCTTCGACACCGTAACGCGCCTCAATCGCGCCGAGTGTGCGGGCATGCCGGGATGCAGCGGCGCGGCCTTTGGAGATACGCTCGTCCGAGGTTGCGATGGACAGGTATTCCTCAAGCGTTCGACGGGTCTGGATCTGGTTGCGATCCCGTTCGACAACGCCGGGCAGATAGGCCGCATTGGCCAGCGCCGCGTTCAGGGTCCGGGTCGAGATCCCGGCATTCGTCGCGCGCGATCGAAACGACGCAAGCCAATTGTCGAAGGCAGCATTTGCAACGGGCCGATACTGGGGTGATTGCGGGGGCGCACCGGACGGCAGGGCAAGCGGAAACGGCCCGCTGCACGAGGCGACAGCCGCTGTTCCCAGCGCGGCAACAAAGTGACGTCGGTTCATCCTCATGTCATGGCGCAGGATATACACCATGTAACGCGCCCGCAACGCAGCATGTTGTGGTTCGGCCAGTGTTTGCCTGCGCTGGCACGGCGGCGCAGCCGTGGCGCCCGGCCTATCGCGGGGTGCGCGCCGAAGCCCGGTTTTTGAACGGTTCCATCCCGTCGCGCGCCAGTTCATCGGCGCGTTCGTTTTCGGCGTGGCCTGCGTGGCCCTTGATCCACGCCCAGGTCACATCGTGGCGGTCCTGTGCGGCATCCAGCCGTTGCCAGAGGTCGGCGTTCTTGACCGGCTTTTTCGAAGCCGTGCGCCAGTTGTTGCGCTTCCAGCCATGTATCCAGCCGGTGATGCCGTTCTTCACATAGGTGCTGTCGGTGACGATGGTGATCGCGCTGGGGCGGGTCAGGCTTTCCAGCGCGCTGATTGCGGCCATCAGCTCCATCCGGTTGTTGGTGGTGTCCGCCTCACCCCCGCTCAGGTCGCGGCTGCGCACCACGGTGTCGCCATTCCGCGCGATCAGCAATACGCCCCAGCCGCCGGGGCCGGGATTGCCGCTGCAGGCGCCGTCGGTATAGGCGAACAACTCAGCCACGGGGTTCAGTACGGGCGCGGATCGCGATCCATTTCGAGATTGAGCCCTCAAGCCCCGGCCCTTCGCCATACACTTTGTCGACGAGCCCGAACCCGGCGTTTTCCAGAAGGGCAGTCAATTCATCCTCGGCGTAGTAGGTGTAATAGCGATCTATCCGGTCGCGCGCATCGCCGTCGCCCAGTTTCAGGGCGATGTGGAACAATCCACCGGGGGTCAGCGCGGCGTGTATGTCGCCCAGGTGACGCGGCATGTCTTCGCGCCTTGCATGCAGCAGGCAGAAGTTGGCCCAGATGCCGTCGAATTTTCCAAGCGCGGGGATGTCATCGAACGACCCGGGAATGACATTGATGTCGTGAAGCTGTTTCGCCTTGGCGATCATGCCCTCTGATGGATCGACGGCGACGATCTGCAATCCGGCGTCCCGCATCTTTGCCGCCGCATTGGCCGTCGCGCAGCCGATATCCAGAACGCGCCCCTTCGCAGGCAACGCGGCGATGAAGGCGGCGATGGTTTCATTGTCCGGTTCATGAGCGACCGTTTCGACATAGGCGTCAACACGGGCATTGTAGACGTCGATGGTGCGCTGATCGCTCATGCGGGTTCACGCAGCACGCGCGGCACCTTGAATTCGAGGGATTCGACGGCGGTCACCACTTCTTCCTCGGTCACGTCAAAGCGGGCGGCGATGGCGTCCACGACCTCGCGCACCAGAACCTCGGGCGCGGATGCTCCGGCGGTCAGGCCCAATGCGTCGATCCCCGCCAGCGCGCGCCAGTCGATGTCGGCGGCGCGCTGCACCAGTTGCGCATAGGCACAGCCGTTTGCCTGCGCGACCTCGACCAGACGGCGCGAGTTGGACGAATTCGGCGCGCCGATCACCAGCAGGGCGTCGACCTTCGGGGCCATCGCCTTGACCGCCTCTTGCCGGTTGGTGGTGGCGTAACAGATGTCTTCCTTATGCGGCCCGACGATGGTCGGAAACCGCGCCTTCAGGGCGGCGACGATATCGGCGGTGTCATCAACGCTGAGCGTGGTCTGCGTGATGAAGGCCAGCCGCTTCGGATCGCGCGGTGTGACGGTCGCGACATCCGCGACGGTCTCGACCAGGATCACCTCGCCCTCAGGCAGCTGGCCCATTGTGCCCAGCGTTTCCGGGTGTCCCGCATGGCCGATCATCACCATTTGCAACCCGTTTTCGGAATGGCGCGCCGCCTCGATATGCACCTTCGAAACCAGCGGGCAGGTGGCATCGACAAACAGCATCTCGCGGCGAGCCGCCTCGGCCGGGACGGCCTTCGGAACGCCGTGGGCCGAAAAGATCACCGGGCGGTCATCAGGGCAATCGGCCAGGGATTCGACGAATTCCGCCCCCTTCGCACGCAGGCTGTCGACGACGAATTTGTTGTGAACAATCTCATGGCGCACAAAGACCGGCGCGCCGTATTTTTCCAATGCCAGCTCCACGATCTTGATCGCCCGGTCGACGCCCGCGCAAAATCCGCGCGGCGCGGCGAGGTAGAGGGTGAGGGGGGGATTGGGCATTGCGTCGGGCTTTCCTTCGGTCAGGTCAGAGATAGGAGGTTGGGCAGGTGGGGTCCAGCCCGGTGCGGGATGGCGAGGGGGCTGCGACGGGTATCTCAAAGTGGCGCTGGTTTGATCCAGATGCAAGCCGGGCGAGCGCTTGTCTGCGGGTAGGCGCTGCAACGTCTGTGATGGGCAATTTATCCGGCAGGGTTAACTCTGACTTCGCTGATTTGTGCACCGTCACGGAAGCGCCTGCCCGGGGGGCAGACAGGCGCTCGCCCGGCGCCCTTCGGGCTTGATTCCGGGCGTAGTGACACTCAATCGATCGCCCGTTCAAGACTGCTCGCGGCAATCAATTCTTGCGTACCATGCCCGCTACCCCCGCTTCGCAATAATCCGCACCAACTCCCCGAACTTCTCGCGCTGTTGATCCGGATCACCCGAAGCGATGGCGTCTTCGACGCAATGGGCGGCGTGGTCGTCCAGAATCAATTGTTCAACCCCGCGCAGGGCGGCGCTGACGGCGGCGGTCTGGCCCAGCACGTCAACGCAGTACCGATCCTGCTCAATCATGCCGGCGATGCCGCGTACCTGCCCCTCGATCCGTTTCAGGCGCTTCAATGCGGCCTGTTTGTTGTCATGCATGAGACCCCTCTTGACGTTGCCGCGATTGCATATACCCTAGGGGGGTATAAAGGCCTTCGCAAGGAATTGATGAAATGGCGACCTATCACGTGCGCGCCGACGGCCGGGGCAGCCACATTGGCGACTATTGGCCCCTGATCGCGCTTGTCGGGACGGCAATGCTGGCCGGGGCGGCCTATGCGACGGCGCTGGGCGGCGGGCTGATGGTCTGGATGCACGGCTTCATGGGTGTGTTCCTGCTGATCTTCGCAGTGCTGAAGATCTTCGACCTGAAAGGATTCCGGCGTGGGTTCAAGATGTACGACATTCTGGCCAAACAGGTGCCGGACTACGCGTTCGTCTATCCGTTTATCGAACTTGGGCTTGGCCTGCTGTACCTGTCATTCCTCTGGCCGGTCTTCACCTACGCGGCGACCGTGATCGTCTTCGCCTTCGGCACCATCGGCGTGCTGCGCGCAGTGCGCGCCGGTCTGGACATCGACTGCCCCTGCATGGGATCGATCCTGTCGGTGCCGCTGTCCACCGTCACCCTGACCGAGGATCTGGCGATGGTCGCCATGGCCGGAGTGATGTTGTTAACGGTAATCTGATGCGCGCACTCGTTGCTCTGGCCCTTGTCGTTGGCTGTATCGCAATCGCTGGCTTCTGGCTGATGCAATCCACCCGGTCACACGCCGGTCTTTTGCCCTATGACGATCCGGTCGCGGTGGCGCGTGGCAAGGAGATCTATGGCGAACATTGCGCGTCCTGCCATGGAGACGATCTGCAGGGCGAACCGGATTGGCAAACCGCCAAACCCGACGGCAAGATGCCCGCCCCGCCGCATGATGCGACCGGCCACAGCTGGCACCATGCGGATGCGCATCTGATCCGTATCACCCGTGACGGCACCGCGGCGGTTGTCGGCGATGGCTACGAAAGCGACATGATCGGCTTTGGCGACGTGCTGAGTGCCGAGGATATCCTGGCGGTCCTTGGTTATATCAAAAGCACCTGGCCGCCCGAGATCATCGACCGGCACAACGAAGTGAACCGGTCAGGCGGTCATTGAGTCAGAGGTCCGAACGAATTGCTGTGCAGCAGGCGGTGCTTCAGTCGTCGCGCAGTTCATCCTCGCGCGGTTCGCGCGGCGGGCGACCGATGACGTCCTTCAGCTCTTCCAGCTCGATGAAGTTGTCGCACTGGCGGCGCAGCTCATCCGCGATCATCGGCGGCTGGCTGCGGATGGTCGATACGACCGAGACGCGCACACCCTGACGCTGCAGGCTTTCGACCAGCGGGCGGAAATCGCCGTCGCCCGAAAAGATCACCGCGTGATCCAGGCGGGGGGCAAGCTCCATCGCGTCGACGGCCAGCTCGATATCCATGTTGCCCTTGACCTTGCGGCGGCCCTCACGATCCGTGAATTCCTTGGCGGGCTTGGTCACCATCGAAAAGCCGTTATAGTGCAGCCAGTCGACCAGCGGGCGTATCGGCGAATACTCTTCGTTCTCAAGCAGCGCTGTGTAATAAAACGCGCGCAGCAATTTGCCACGACGCATGAATTCCGACCGGAGAAGTTTGTAATCAATATCGAAGCCAAGGGCGCGCGCTGCCGCGTACAGATTCGCGCCGTCGATGAACAGCGCCAGCCGCTCGTCTTTGTAGAACATTCGTCGTCCTTCCGATGTGTTCGGACCGCTCGGGCCGTATCCGGGCGTGTTGAGTATTTTCTTGAGCCCGTGAGTTGCACTAGTCATAGGGTTTGAGCAGCAATGTGCAATGAATTGGGCGTAATAATTGGCTGAAATCGATCAAAATGGCGATTTAACGCTGATTGCGATGGGCTCGAACGCAACGCTGAGGGGAAAGCCGTCAGATACCCTCATCCGGGCGGCGATGGATGCGATGGATCGGCAAATGTTCCCGATTCGGTCCAGATCGCGATTGTATCTCACCCCGGCGTTCCCGGCGGGCAGCGGGCCGGACTATGTGAATGCCGTGGTTGCCGTAAAGTCAACATTGCCCCCCGCAGAAGCGCTTGCCGCGCTGCATGGGATCGAGGCGCAGTTTGATCGCCAGCGCGGTCTGCGCTGGGCACCGCGCACGCTTGATCTTGATCTGCTGTCGGTCGGTAACCGTGTGGCCCCCAGCCGCGCAACCCAGACAAAGTGGCGCAAGATGCCGCTGGAGGATCAACTGCGCCGTTCGCCCGACCGGCTGATCCTGCCGCATCCGCGCATCCAGGATCGCGCATTTGTCCTGGTGCCGATGGCCGATGTCGCACCGGATTGGCGCCATCCGCTGCTGTATCAGACGGTGACCCAGATGCTGGATGCCCTGCCACCGGAAGAAGTTGCCGCGCTGCGACCGATCTGACCACCCGGCGCCATGCGTTTCGCCTTGTCATTCTGGGCAACTGCCCCTACATAGCGGGCTGATTTCGAGATAGCGGAGACGATCATGGCCCGGGTAACGGTTGAAGACTGCGTTGACAAAGTTCCGAACCGGTTCGAACTGGTGATGCTGGCCGCCCACCGTGCGCGCGAACTCAGCACCGGGTCGCCGATCACGATCGACCGTGACAACGACAAGAACCCCGTTGTCAGCCTGCGAGAGATCGCGGATGAGACTCAAGCCTCGGACGACCTGCGCGAGCGGATGATCGAATCGCAGCAAACCCAGATCGAAGTTGATGAGCCCGAAGAAGATGCGATGGCGCTTCTGATGGGGGCCGAACAGGACAAACCCGCCCAGGACGACATGAGCGAGGAAAAATTGCTGCGTGCGCTGATGGAAGCGCAGGAAAGCCAGTAACGGGTGCCGCGCAGGGCGCTTGCCGCCGCCTGCGCCAGCTAGGGCAGGGCCGGAATGATCACTGCCGATGACCTGATCACCTCGGTCCGTTCCTATAATCCAAAAACCAACGACGCACTGATACGGGCGGCCTGGGACTATGGCGCCCGCGCCCACGACGGGCAGTTCCGCCACTCGGGAGAGCCGTATTTCACGCACCCGGTCGCGGTTGCCGCGATCCTGGCCGAACAGCAGCTGGATGATGCAACAATCATCACCGCCCTGCTGCACGACACCATTGAAGACACCGGGTCGACCTATTCCGAGATCAGCAAGCTGTTCGGCGAAGAGATTGCCGAGCTGGTCGATGGGGTGACCAAGCTGACCAACCTGCAGTTATCCTCGACCGAGACCAAGCAGGCCGAGAACTTTCGCAAGTTGTTCATGGCGATGTCCAAGGATCTGCGCGTGATCCTGGTCAAGCTGTCCGACCGGCTGCACAACATGCGCACGATCAAGTCGATGCGCCCCGATAAACAGGCCCAGAAAGCGCGCGAGACGATGGATATCTTTGCACCGCTCGCAGGCCGCATGGGCATGCAGTGGATGCGCGAAGAGCTTGAGGATCTGGCCTTCCGCGTGCTGAACCCGGAAGCGCGCGCCTCGCTCATGCGGCGCTTCATCACGCTTCAGCGGGAAACGGGCGATGTGATCAACAAGATCACCGGCGATATCCGGGCCGAATTGAAGGGCGTCGGGATCGTTGCCGAAGTTTCGGGCCGGGCCAAGAAGCCCTATTCGATCTGGCGCAAGATGGAAGAAAAGAAGCAGGGGTTTTCGCGGCTTTCCGATATCTACGGCTTCCGGGTAACTTGCCAGAGTGAGCGCGATTGCTATGGCGTGCTGGGCGCGATCCATCAGCGCTGGCGGGCCGTGCCGGGGCGGTTCAAGGATTACATCAGCCAGCCGAAGTCGAACGGGTATCGGTCGATCCACACCACGGTCTCGGGCCGCGATGGCAAGCGGGTCGAAGTGCAGATCCGGACCCAGCAGATGCACGATGTGGCCGAGGCGGGCGTGGCGGCGCATTGGTCGTACCGCGACGGTGTGCGCACTGAAAACCCCTTTGCGGTTGACCCGGCGCGATGGATCTCGACCCTGACGGATCGTTTCGGCGCGGGCGAGGATCACGATGAATTCCTCGAACACGTCAAACTGGAGATGTATCCCGACCAGGTGTTTTGCTTCACCCCGAAGGGCGAGGTTGTGAAACTGCCGCGTGGCGCGACGCCGCTGGATTTTGCCTTTGCGATCCATACAAGGATCGGGGCCAGCTGCGTCGGCGCCAAGGTGGATGGCATCCGGGTGCCGCTGTGGACGCGGCTGAAGAATGGCCAGTCGGTCGAGGTAATGACCGCCGAGGGTCAGCGCCCGCAGGCCACCTGGATCGACATTGTTGCCACCGGTCGCGCCAAATCGGCGATCCGCCGGTCGTTGCGCGAAGAAGATCGCGAACGTTTTGTGCGACTGGGCCGGGAACTTGCCCGCGTGGCTTTTGACCACGTCGGCAAACGCGCCACCGACAAGGCGCTGACCACTGCGGCCAATCACATGGGCCTCAGCGATGCCTCGGAACTGCTGGCGCGGCTGGGCTCTGCCGAGTTGATCGCGCGCGATGTGATACAGGTGCTCTATCCCAAGCTGGCCGACAAGAAGGGGGATGAGATTGACGCCGCCCGCGCCATCGTCGGCCTGGACCCCGATCAGCCGTTCCGCCGCGCCGCTTGTTGCGGCCCGTTGCCCGGCGAACGCATCGTCGGCATCACCTATCGCGGTCAGGGCGTGGTCATTCACGCCATCGCGTGCGAGGCTTTGGCCGAGGTTGAGGATCAGCCCGAACGCTGGGTTGATCTGCAATGGCACTCGGGCACGCACCCTCCGGTGCACACGGTCGGCATGGATCTGACGATCCGCAATGACGCGGGCGTGCTGGGGCGGATCTGCACGCTGATCGGGGAACAGGGTGCCAATATTTCGGACCTGCACTTTCTGGACAGAAAACAGGACTTTTATCGCCTTATCGTCGACGTGGATCTGCGCGATGTCGAACATCTGCACGCCGTGACGCTGGCACTGGAGGCTGAAAGCGATGTGGCCACGGTTGAACGCCATCGTGACTTGAACCGACGACCATAAAAGGTCACCTGAAACAAGAAGCCGACGAAAGACTCCACCCTTTGTTCAAGCGCCGCCGCAAACGCAGTTACGCCGAGATCGTCGCCGAGGGGATATACCCCCGTGGCGGCTGGAGCCGGGCGGCAAGTTACGTTCTGCACCGCATTCGCCGCCTGCCCGATCCGCCGCATAAGATCAGCCGGGGGATCGCGGCGGGGGCCTTCATCAGCTTCACGCCGTTTTTCGGTTTGCACTTCCTGTTGGCGGCAATGCTGGCCTGGGTGATGCGGGGCAATATCCTGGCCGCCGTGCTGGCGACGTTTCTGGGCAACCCGATCACCTTCCCGATTTTCGCGCAGATTGCGGTGGAAGGTGGCCTGTGGATTCTGGGGCAGGAAGGCCACATGCCGCTGCACAGGATCGTCGGGTCATTCTCGACCGCCTCGGTCGAGCTGTGGTCGAATTTCGCCGCGATTTTCACGGCCGAGGTCGCCGAATGGGGCCAGTTGCACCGCTTCTTCCACCGTGTCTTCCTGCCCTATCTGGTGGGCGGGATCGTTCCGGGGATCATTCTGGGCATCGCCGCATATGTCTTGTCGCGCCCGGTGATTACGGCCTATCAGAAAGGGCGGATCAAGCGGCTGAAGAAACGCTATGAAAAACGCGTCGCCGCCGCGCAGGAACTGGCCGAGAAACGGCGGATCGAAGGGGACTGAGATGGCATTGCGTGACCCACTGGGGCGGCTGCGGCTGGGGATCAATATCGACCATGTGGCGACCGTTCGAAATGCCCGCGGCGGTGATTACCCCGATCCGCTGCGCGCCGCCAAACTGGCCGAAGACGCGGGGGCCGACGGGATTACGGCGCACTTGCGCGAAGACCGCCGCCATATCAGTGACGCGGATATCGACGGGTTGATGGAGGTTCTGTCGGTGCCGCTGAACTTCGAAATGGCCGCGACCGACGAGATGCAAAAGATCGCCCTGCGCCACAAACCCCACGCCGTCTGCATCGTGCCCGAAAAGCGCGAAGAAAAGACGACCGAGGGCGGGCTGGAACTGGCGCGTGAGGAAAACCGCATCGCCCATTTCATCGCGCCGCTGGCCGACGTGGGCTGCCGGGTGTCGATCTTCATCGCCGCCGATCGCCGCCAGATCGAAGCCGCCGCACGGATCGGGGCGGCGGTGGTCGAACTCCACACCGGGGCCTATTGCGATGCCCATGCCGAGGGGCGTTTCGACCAACGCGATGCCGAGTTGGAGCGCTTGCGCGAAATGTCGTCGCTGGCCCACGATCTTGGGCTAGAGGTTCACGCCGGTCACGGGCTGACCTATGACACCGTGGCCCCCGTCGCCGCCTTCCCCGAGGTGATGGAACTCAACATCGGGCATTTCCTGGTGGGAGAGGCGATCTTTCTTGGCCTTGGCCCCGCGATCACCGAAATGCGCCGCTTGATGGACGACGCACGGGCCTGATCAGTCACGCCCCTATCGGAACTGGCCTGATCGCGCGGCAGATGTGACAGCTGCGGTTGATAAAGTGTCGTCCATTTGATCTGCACCGATGCCCAAAGACGAATATGCGCCGTGCGCCTTTGGCGCGCACCGGGTGCAGGTAATTCTGTCAGCGAATCAGATATTTGGGATGGCGCTGTTGCGGCGCGTTTTCGCAACTCTTGCAATCTGGCCAAACACGCTCTGCCCCCGCGCACATCCGACCAAAACCACCCTGCGAAATACCCCAGGCGAATGGCTGCGCTTTGCGGGTGCGAAAGGGCCAGCACTCCGGGGATTGACTCACCGTCGAATCTCGCCATGTTTGACATGCGCACAAAAGTTCGTTTTGCGCACAAATCAGACGGCAGCCATCAAGGCCTGCCCGGACCTGCCCCGCTGCTGGGGCGCGACATGGGAGTACGATACATGCTCAAGAGACATTTTCTGGCGGGGATCACCGGCATTGCGATGGCCGCAATGGCCACCACCGCCGTGCACGCCAAAAGCCTGGATGACATCCTGTCCGATGGCGTCATCCGCATCGGCATCAACCCCAATTTCCCGAACATGAGCACGCGAAACGACGCGGGCGACTGGGAAGGTTTTGACATCGACGTTGGCAATGCGCTGGCCGCGCAGCTGGGCGTGGAAGTCGAATGGGTGCCGACCGAAACGCCCCAGCGGGTGCCGTTCCTGGTTTCGGACCGGATCGACCTGTCGCTGGGCGCGCTGACGCGCAACACCGAACGCGCCAAGCTGATCGACTATACCGTGCCGCTGCATACCGAAGTGCTGGCGGTGCTGGCGACCGACAAGATCGACGGTGGCAGCTGGGAAGACTTCAACAAGGATGGCGTGACGCTGGCCAACATGCGCGGCAACTGGACCGTTGGCTGGATCGAAGAAAACATGCCCAATGTCGAGATTGAGCTTGTCGATACACTCGCCGACACCGTGCGTCTTGTCGCGCAAGGCCGTGCCGATGCGATTGTCGAGAATATCGACTTCTTCATGGCGTTCACCGAGAACTATTCGGATGTGAACTGGCGCGTGGTCGAGAACCCGATCTTCGTGGCCTACTGCGCCATCGGTGTCAGCCAGGGCAATGACAACCTGACCGAGGTTCTGAACATCGCCCTGCACGGGCTGCACTCGTCCGGCATGATTAACGAGACCTGGGAAAAGCACTATGGCGCGCCGATGCTGCGCACCGTCAATCCCGATCCGTACTTCTAAAACCTGACGTTACCCCCGGCGCGCTGCGGGCGTGCCGGGGGGCAATGGAATGCAGCGCGCAGCATGAATTACAGATTTCAGTTCGGGGTTGTCTGGGACAACTTTGGTGCGCTGCTCGAAGGCGCCCTGCTGACTTTCCAGCTGGGCGTCATCGCTTTCGGGGGCGGCGCGATCATCGGGCTGATCTGCGCAACGCTGAAAACATATGGCCCCTGGCCGGTGCGCGCGCTGGTCAATACCTACGTCGTCTTCATCACCAACACCCCCGCCCTGATCCAGATCTATTTCCTGTTCTTCGGCCTACCCGAAGTTGGCATCCGTTGGTCGAACGAGGCTTGCCTGCTGATCGGTCTGACGCTGAATGCCGGCGCCTACCTCACGATGATCCTGCGCGCCGGGTTCCTGTCGGTCCGCATCACGGAACTTGAGGCGGGCCAGACCCTCGGCATGTCGCTGATCCAGCAGGTGCGCTATATTATCGTGCCCCACATCGCGAAATCCATCTATCCCGCACTGGCCAATTTCTTCATCGTCGTGCTGGTCATGGGCACCTCGGTCGGGGCGCTGATCGGCGTGGATGAGCTGACGGGTCAGGCGATCAACCTGTCGGCCGTCAACTATCGCTGGCTGGAATATTTCACCGTCGTGGCGGGCATGTATGTGGTGCTGACACTGGTGGCCAGCATCGGACTGGCGCTGCTGGGCCGCTGGGCGTTCCGCGTGAAGGCGAGGATCTTCTGATGGAGCGGATCATCGAACAGCTGCCGCGGTTTTTCTCCGGCCCCAATATGCTGCTGCTGCTAGAGGCTGCGGGCCTGACCCTTGGCATGACCATCGTCGGTTGCCTGATCGGTTTTGCGCTGGCCTTCGTGCTGGTGTTCCTGCGCCAGACGCCGGGGCTGATCTGGTTCCCGCTGCGGCTGATCTGCATCCTTTATGTCGAGGTTTTTCGCCGCATCCCCTTCATCGTCGTCGTCTATCTGGTGCTGTTCTTCATCCAGACGGTGACACCCAATGCCTCACTTTTCACCATCGCGGTGATCGCCATCTGCCTTTACGCGGTGGCCTATACCGCCGACATCATTCGCGGCGGGCTGGAATCGGTGCCCCAAACCCAGGTCGAGGCGGCGCAGGTGATGAACCTGTCGCGGCTTCAGATCAACCTGATGGTGGTTCTGCCCCAGGCCTGGCCCGTCATCATCCCGCCTGCCATCGCCTTCGCGGTGTCCTTCATCAAGGACACCGCACTGGTCAGCCAGGTCGGCGTGTTCGAGCTGGCGTTTCGCGGTAAAGAGCTGAACAATCAGGGCTTTTCCGGAATCCTTGTCTTCGGAACGATTGCCTTATGCTATTTCATCCTGTCCTTCCCGCTCAGCCTGCTGGGCCAACATCTGGAGAAGCGTCTTGCCACACCTCGCGGTCAGCGGCGTTCGCGCTAGTTATGGGGCGCTTGAAGTCCTGAAAGGCATCGACCTGACGGTTGAAAAGGGCGGCATCCTGTCGCTTGTCGGCCCGTCCGGGTCAGGCAAATCGACGGTACTGCGCGCGCTGATGGGGCTGACGCCGATCACCGGCGGGCATGTGGAGATCGCGGGTGAGCGGATGGATTATTCCAGCGCCCGCGCGGTACGCGAAGCCCGCGACCGCATGGCGATCGTGTTCCAGCAATACAACCTGTTCCAGAATATGACCGTGGGCCAGAACGTCACGCTGGCCCCGACCAAGATCAAACGCCGCCCCAAGGATGAGGTTGAGGCGCAGGCGCGGCGCCTGCTGACCCTCGTGGGTCTTGGCGACCGCTATAACTCCTATCCCGATCAGCTGTCGGGCGGGCAGCAACAGCGTGTGGCCCTGGCCCGCGCGCTGGCGCTGGACCCGCAGATCCTGCTGCTGGATGAGGTCACCTCGGCCCTTGACCCCGAACTGGTGAACGAGGTTCTGGACGCGATCCGCAAACTGGCGGACGAGGGGATGACCATGATCATCGTCAGCCACGAAATGGCCTTCGTGCGCGAGGTTGCCGATCAGGTCGCCTTCATGGACGACGGAGAAGTGATTGAGGCCGGCCCGCCCGCGCTTATTCTGGACACGCCCGATAGCCAGCGCGCGCGGGATTTCTTTGGCAAAATCCTGCGCCACTAGGGGGCCAAAACATGCTGGAATACTACTATAATGCCGCGCCGAACCCCCTGAAGGTCAGCCTTTTTCTTGAGGAATCGGGGCTGGGCTATACCCCGATCCCGCTGGACACCAAGCGGGGCGATCAGCACCGCGAAGCCTACCTTGCGATCAATCCGAACGCCAAGGCCCCGGCGATTGTCGATGACGGCGTGGCGGTCTTCGACAGCAACGCGATCCTGCTGTATCTGGCTGAAAAGACCGGGCAATTCTTGCCTGGCCCGGATCAGCGTGGTGCCTTGCTGTCCTGGCTGATGTTCGTCGCCAGCGGGGTCGGCCCGTACTCCGGGCAAGCCGTGCATTTCCGCAACTTCGCGCCCGAACGCATTCCCTATGCGATCAAGCGCTATGATTACGAGGCGCGCCGCCATTGGGGCATTGTCAACGACCGGCTGGCGGATCGCCCCTACATGCTGGGTGACGCTTATACGATTGTCGACATGGCGGTCTGGGGCTGGGCGGGACGGATTCCGTTCATGCTGGGTAAGGACGACGCATTTGACGACCTCCCAAACCTCAAACGGCTGGTGGATCAGATTGATGCGCGTCCGGCGGCCCGCCGGGCGGTTGCGTTGGCCGAACAGCACAAATTCAAGGTCGAATTTGATGAGGCCGCGATGCGCAACCTCTATCCGCAGATTTTCGCGCCGGACCCGGATTAGATGGCAACCGACCGCCAGAGTGTCATCGTCACCGGGGCCGCGTCGGGTATCGGGCGGCGCGCGGCAGAACGCTTTGCGGCGGACGGATGGGCCGTGGTCTGCGCAGATTGGGACAGGGCCGGGGTGCGCGCGCTGGCGGATGAGCTGACAGCAGCGGGCCATGCGGCCATGGCGGTCGCGGCGGATGTCTCGGACGAGGAGGCCTGCGCTGGCATGGCCAGTGCCGCGCTGGAGTGGGCGGGCCGGATTGACGCGCTGATCGCCAATGCCGGGATCATGGTCGAAGGCAGCGCGCTGGATGTTCCCATCGAAGACTGGAACCGCGTCATGCAGGTCAACGCGACCGGCGCGTTCTTGTCGGCGCGGGCCGTTCTACCGCAGATGCAGGCGCAAGGGGCGGGCGCGATTGTGTTCACCGCGTCCACCGTCGGGCTGTCGGGGATGAAGGGGGTCGCGGCTTATTCAGCCTCCAAAGGCGCCGTCATCGCGTTGACGCGGCAGTTGGCGGCGGACTTCGCGGGTGATGGCATCCGGGTGAACGCCGTTGCCCCCGGCGCGGTGCGCACGCCGCTGTCGGAATCGCAGTTCCGGGCGCGGGCGGCGGATGACGCCGAATTTGACGACTTGCTGACCGCCGTGATCGACCGCTATCCGCTGAAACGCTGGGGGACGACTGATGACATTGCGGAACTGTTCCTGTTCCTCGCCAGTGCAAAATCCGGCTGGATCACCGGCCAGATCATCCCGGTGGATGGCGGCTTGCTTGAACTTCGTTAAAGTCGGCTTCGGAAAGGACGCCCCATGAAAATCACCGCCATCCGCGCCTATCAGGTCGACCTGCCGCTGAAAGAAGGCCGCTATAGCTGGTCCAACGGCAATTTTGTCGAGGTGTTCGATTCCACCGTGGTCGAGGTTCAGACCGACGCCGGGATCACCGGCTATGGCGAATGTTGCCCGCTGGGCTCAGCCTATCTGCCGTCCTATGCGCTGGGCGTGCGCTCGGGGCTGGCGGAAATTGCGCCGCAGGTCATTGGCATCGACCCGCGCGATCTGAACGTGCTGAACCGGCATATGGATGCGGTGCTGCGCGGCCACCCCTATATCAAAGCCGCGATTGACGTGGCGTGTTGGGATATTCTGGGGCAGGCGACGGGCCTGCCAGTCTATCAGCTTCTGGGCGGCAAGGCGCAGGAGGACATCAAGCTCTACCGCGCGATTTCGCAGATCGAACCGGCTGCGATGGCGGCAAACGTCGCCGGTTATCGGGACGAGGGGTACACCAAGTTCCAGCTAAAGGTCGGCGCTGATGCCGACAGCGATATTGAGCGCATTCGCCTAAGCGCCGCCGAAATGCGCCCCGGAGATATCCTTGTCGCCGACGCCAACACCGGCTGGACCATGCACGAGGCTGCGCGGGTCGTGAACGCGGTGCGCGAGGTGGACGTCTACATCGAACAGCCTTGCCCGAGTTACGAAGAATGCCTGGTGACGCGGCGGCGGACCTCGCTGCCATTTGTTTTGGATGAGGTGATCGGCAGCGTCGGTGACCTGACCCGCGGCATTGCGGACGGGGCGATGGATGTAATCAATCTGAAGATCTCCAAGGTCGGCGGGCTGACCAAGGCGCGCCAGATGCGCGATCTGTGCGTTCACGCGGGAATTCCGATGACGATCGAGGATACCTGGGGCGGCGATATCGTCACCGCCGCAATCGCCCATCTGGCACAAAGCACGCCCGAGGAATTCGCCTTCTCGGCCACGGATTTCAACAGTTACGGCACAGTTGATATTGCCGACGGTGCGCCGCGCCGTATCGAGGGCAAGATGCGCGCCAGCGATGAACCTGGCCTTGGCATCCGCCCGATCATGGATGCGTTGGGCGATCCGGTGCTGTCAGTCTGATGCGCTCGACCAGGTCCATCCACATCATCGGTTGCCATGCCGAAGGTGAGGTGGGCGACGTCATCGTCGGCGGAGTTGCCCCGCCGCCCGGCGACACGATCTGGGACCAATCGCGCTGGATCGCCAAAGACGACACCCTGCGCAACTTCGTCCTGAACGAACCGCGCGGCGGTGTCTTTCGCCATGTGAACCTGCTGGTCCCGCCCAAACATCCCGAGGCCGCGATGGGTTTCATCATCATGGAACCGGTCCACACGCCGCCGATGTCGGGGTCAAACTCGATCTGTGTGGCGACTGTCTTGCTGGACACCGGGATCGTCCCGATGGAGGAACCAGAAACCCGCTTCAAACTGGAAGCCCCCGGCGGGCTGATCGACGTGGTGGCGACCTGCCGGGATGGCAAGGCGCAGTCAATTCGCGTGACCAACCTGCCGAGTTTCGCCGCCAGCTTGGATGCCACGATCGAGGTTGCCGGGCTGGGCACCCTGACCATCGACACAGCCTTCGGCGGTGACAGCTTCGCACTGATCGACGCCGCCGCCCTGGGCTTTTCGCTGCAACCCGACGAGGCGCGCGACCTTGTCGAAACCGGCATGAAGATCACGAGGGCGGCAAGTGACCAAATCGGCTTTCACCACCCGGAAATGCCCGCGTGGAACCATATCTCTTTCTGTCAATTCACCGCCCCGGTCGCGGTCATCGACGGCCGCAAGACCGGGCGCAATACCGTCGTGATCGACCCTGGCAAACTGGACCGCAGCCCTACCGGCACCGGCTGTTCCGCCCGCATGGCCGTGCTCCACGCGCGCGGCGAACTGGCCGTGGGCGAGGCGTTTCGCGGCACCTCGATCATCGGCAGTCACTTTGACTGCCGCATCGAAGCAGAAACCGTCGTGGCCGGGACGCCGGCGATCATCCCCTCGATCTGCGGACGGGGCTGGATAACCGAAACGAAACACCTGATGCTGGACCCGGATGATCCCTGGCCGCAAGGCTACCGGGTTAGCGACACCTGGCCAATGCCGACACCCGCCGCACAGACATAAGAAAGGACCCGTGATGAACGCCCAAGTCTTCTCCGGCTGCATGCCCGCCCTGATGACCCCCTGCACCCCGGACCGCGCCCCGGACTTCGATGCGCTGGTCGAAAAAGGGGTCGAGATGATGGGCCTTGGCATGTCGGCCGTGGTCTATTGCGGCTCCATGGGCGACTGGCCGCTGCTGAGCGACGCGCAACGGATGGAGGGTGTCGCGCGGCTGACCAACGCGGGCGTCCCGGTCGTGGTCGGCACCGGCGCGGTGAACACGGCCAGCGCTGTCGCCCATGCTGCCCATGCCGCAAAAGTCGGGGCCGCTGGCCTGATGGTGATCCCGCGCGTGCTGTCGCGCGGATCGTCCGCGGCAGCGCAGCGGGCGCATTTCAAGGCGATCCTGTCGGCGGCGCCCGACCTGCCCGCGGTGATCTACAACAGCCCGTATTACGGCTTTGCCACCCGCGCCGATCTGTTCTTCGCCCTGCGCGCCGAACATCCCAACCTGGTCGGGTTCAAGGAATTCGGCGGCAAAGCGGATCTGAGCTATGCGGCCGAGAACATTACTTCGGGCGATCCTGACATCGCCCTGATGGTCGGCGTTGATACCGCCGTCTGCCACGGTTTCATTAACTGCGGCGCGGTGGGTGCGATCACCGGCATCGGCAACGCCCTGCCGCGCGAGGTTCTTCATCTGATGACCCTCAGCCAGAATGCCGCCACGGGCGATGCGGCCGCCCGCAAACTGGCGTTTGAGCTGGAAGAGGCGCTTGGCGTGCTGTCCAGTTTCGACGAGGGCCCGGATCTTGTGCTGTATTACAAGCACCTGATGGTTCTGAATGGCGAAGATGCCTATGCGCTGCATCTGAATGCGTCTGATGCGCTGTCGGATGCGCAGCGCGGACATGTCGAACAGCAATATGCCTTGTTCCGTGACTGGTACAAAGACTGGTCGCAGAATGTGAACTGACACACAGATCTGGCCCTGTGTGGACCATCCGGCGGGCAGCTGAGATCGTTTGTTGCAAACGCCGGTCGCCTCAGCGCGCGACCTGAACGCCTTATTCCAGATGCTGTTTGCCGCGGGCTGCGGCCAGGTCGATCTGGCGCTGGCGTTCGCGGTATCGCGCGCGATCTTCCTGACTGCGTGTGTCGACACAGTGGTGGCAAGCCACGCCAACCTCATATTCCGGCCGCGCCTGATCTTCGGGCGTCAGCGGAAAGCGGCAGGCACGGCACAGAACATGGGGGCCGGGCTGAAGCCCGTGTCCGACCGAGACACGCTCATCAAACACAAAGCACTCACCTGACCAGCTGGAGTCCTGCTCGGGCACCTCTTCAAGGTATTTGAGGATACCGCCTTTCAGGTGAAAGACATCCTCGACCCCCTGACCCAGAAGGTAGTTGGTCGACTTCTCGCAGCGGATCCCGCCGGTACAGAACATCGCGATGCGCTTGTCTGCGAAGCGGTCCTTGTTGGCGGCCCACCATTGCGGGAAATCGCGGAAGCTTTCGGTTTCGGGATCAACGGCCCCGGCAAAGGTGCCGATGGCGACCTCGTAACTGTTGCGCGTGTCGATCACTGCGACATCCGGGGCGGCGATCAGGGCGTTCCAGTCTGCCGGATCGACATAGCGCCCAACCGCACGGGTCGGATCAACGTCAGGCTGGCCCATCGTCACAATCTCGCGCTTTAGGCGTACTTTCATGCGCCGAAAAGGCATGGTGGGCGCGTGGCTTTCCTTGATCTCCAGCTCGGCGCAGCCCGGCAGATCGCGGATATGGCGCAAGACCGTGTCCAGCCCGGCGCGCTGACCCGCGATGGTGCCGTTGATGCCCTCAGGTGCCAGCAGCAGTGTTCCGCGCAGCCCGTTCTTGCGGCACAGCGCTTCCAGCGGCGCGCAGAACGCGTCAGGCGCGTCGAACCGGGTGAATTGGTAAAGGGCTGCGACAACGAACATGGGCGCTGGATACGTCGCCAGCCCGGGCAGGCGCAAGTGCGTCACCGGATCGCAGATCGCCACAAGGGGCGCGACTGGTCTGCGCCCGGCGCAGGCACCACGAATGCGTGATTCCAAAACCCGCGCGGCCAGTGTTAGGGTCCGTGAATGACGCAATTCCCCCGTAATCTGAGCCCGCGTATCCGACAGGTCTTTGGCACTGCCAGCCTGTGCCTGGCCCTGCTTGGTGCGTCTGGTCCGGTCCGCGCCTGTGACATTGCCCTGGCATTGGCCGTTGATGTGTCGGGATCGGTTGATCCCTCGGAATACCGGATCCAGATGGGCGGGTTGGCGGCGGCGATGCGCGACCCCGCAGTGTCGGACGCGCTGGTGCAGGCGCAGGCGGCAATCCTGGTGGTGCAGTGGTCCGGCCTTGGGCGGCAGCAGGTCTCGATCGGCTGGACCCGGATTTCCGGGCGCGGCGACCTGATGGCACTGGCCGAGCGGACCGAAGCCCTGCCGCGTGCATGGCGCGATTACTCGACCGGAATAGGCGAGGCGCTCGCCTTCGCCGCAAATACCTATTCGGAAGTCAGCGATTGCCGCCGTAAGGTGATTGATGTGTCGGGCGATGGACCATCCAACGAGGGCCTGCCGCCCGAGGTTCTGCGCCGAACGCTGGCGGTCGAGGGGTTCACCGTGAACGCGCTGGCCATTGAAGGCACGGTGCAGAATCTTACCTGGTACTACCGTGACCACGTCATCGCCGGACCCGGCGCCTTTGTGGTGACGGCCAGCGGTTTTGACGACTATCCGCGACGCATCCGCCAAAAGCTGCTGCGCGAGGTTTCGGCGCAGATTTCAGGGCTGGATCGCTAACCCGGCAGAAACGCGGGGCCCGGCTGGCGCGGGGAAACACCCCGCTGCCGCCAGCGTTTAGGGCATCCCGTTTGCCATACAGTTTGCCATACACTTCGCCGACGGTTTGCCGACGTTATGCAGCCCGCCTGCAGCGGCGGTTTGACGCCACGAGCGGGGCTGCAAGAACGCCTGCCTCAGGTCTGCGGATAAATCGGGAAACGCGCGCAGAGTGCGGTGACTTCGCCGCGAATCCGGTCTTCGACCACGGCATTGCCTTCGTCCCCGTTGGCGGCCAGGCCGTCCACAACTTCGACCACCCAGCGGGCGATCTGGCGGAATTCTTCGGTGCCGAATCCGCGCGAGGTTGCCGCCGGGCTGCCCAGGCGTATCCCGCTGGTCACAAATGGTTTTTCCGGATCGAACGGAACCCCGTTCTTGTTGCAGGTGATATGCGCGCGGCCCAGCGCCGCCTCGGTCGCCTTGCCGGTGACGCCCTTGGGGCGCAGGTCGGCCAGCATCAGGTGGTTGTCGGTCCCGCCCGAAACGATATTGATCCCGCCCTTCATCAATTCATCCGCCATCGCCTGGGCGTTGGCGACCACAGCGGCGGCGTAGTCCTTGAATTCAGGGCGCAGAGCCTCGGCAAAGGCGACAGCCTTGGCCGCAATCACATGCATCAGCGGCCCGCCCTGAAGGCCGGGGAAGACGGCTGAATTCACCTTCTTGGCGATATCCGCGTCATTGGTCAGGATCATGCCGCCGCGCGGTCCGCGCAGGGATTTATGCGTGGTGGTGGTGCAGACATGGGCGTGGGGCAGGGGCGAGGGGTGCTGACCGCCGGCCACCAGACCCGCGATATGGGCCATGTCGACCATCAGATAGGCGCCGATCTCGTCCGCGATGGCACGGAACGCGGCCCAGTCCCAGATGCGGGAATAGGCGGTGCCGCCGGCAATGATCAGCTTGGGGCGGTGTTCCAGCGCGCGGGCGCGAACGCCCTCCATGTCCAGCAATTCATCCTGCTGGCGCACGCCATAGCTGACCACGTTGAACCATTTGCCCGACATGTTTACGGGCGACCCGTGGGTCAGGTGACCGCCCGAGTTGAGGTCTAGCCCCATGAACGTGTCGCCCGGCTTCAGCAGTGCCAGAAACACTGCCTGGTTCATCTGGCTGCCGGAATTGGGCTGAACGTTCGCGAATTCGCAATCAAACAGCTGACAGGCCCGCTCAATCGCCAGATTCTCGGCAATATCAACGTATTGGCATCCGCCGTAATAACGTTTGCCCGGATAACCTTCGGCGTATTTATTGGTCAGGACCGAGCCCTGCGCCTCTAACACCGCCGCAGAGACGATGTTTTCCGAGGCAATCAATTCGATCTCATCCTGCTGGCGACCGTGTTCCAGGGCGATGGCCCTGGCGATTTCAGGGTCGGAAGACGCGATGGTGCGGGTGAAAAAGTCACTGGACATTGGGCTGGTCCTTTCGCCGGGTCTGTCGCGGCTTTTATCGTGGTCGGCTGGGTCAAAAAAGCGCCAAAACGTCGCTGCCCTTGCCAATAGCGGCACGGCGGGCAAAGACTTGGCTGATTGTTGTAAGGAAGCAGATGCCCAACACCCGCCAGATCGCATTTCTTGCCAGTGAAACACCGCAGGCGCAGGATGCGCTTGCGGCGCTGAGTGCGCGTTATGGCAGTGCCGATGCTGCGGATGCCGATGTGATCGTTGCGCTGGGCGGCGACGGCTTCATGCTGCAAACGCTGCACGCAACAATGGAGTTGGACGCCCCGGTTTATGGCATGAATTGCGGCACCATCGGGTTCCTGATGAACGAATATGGGGAAGACGATCTGCCCGACCGCCTTTCGGCAGCGGTGGAAGAAGTGATAAACCCGCTGACCATGCGTGCCGAATGCGAGGATGGCGGCACCAAGGAGGCGTTGGCGATCAACGAAGTCTCGTTACTGCGCGCTGGGGCGCAGGCCTCGAAACTGCGGATATTCGTCGACGGGCGTGAGCGGATGGAAGAACTGGTCTGCGACGGCGCGCTGGTCAGTACGCCCGCCGGATCGACGGCGTATAATTATTCCGCGCATGGGCCGATCCTGCCGATCGGCTCGGACGTGCTGGCGTTGACGGCGGTGGCGGCATTCCGGCCCCGGCGCTGGCGCGGGGCGTTGCTGCCCAAGGCTGCGAAGGTGCGGTTCGAGGTCATAAACCCGACCAAACGCCCCGTGATGGCCGAGGCGGACGGGCGATCCGCCGGGCGGGTATTCGCGGTTGAAGTGCGCAGCGACCCGCAGATCCGCCATCGTATCCTGTTCGATCCAGGACACGGGCTGGAAGAACGGCTGATCCGCGAGCAGTTCACTTGAATTGAGGCGCATTCGCGCCGCATGATTCATTCAAATCGGGCTTTTCAGCCCGATTTGGCGGATGCCTCCGGCGGGAGTATTTGCAAAAAGGTGACGGGCAGGGTGGCGTTATCCCGGATAGCCGATGCGCATTAGCGCGGCCTTGATCTCGTCCAGGATTGCCGGGTCGTCGATTGTTGCGGGTTGTTTATAGGCCACGCCGTCGGCGATGTTGGCCATAATGCCGCGCAGGATTTTGCCGGATCGGGTTTTTGGCAGGCGGTCGACCTGAACGGCCAGCTTGAAGGCCGCGACGGGGCCGATCTGGTCGCGCATCAGTTTGACGCATTCGCCGACAACCTCGGCCTCGGTCTTCTGGCTACCTGCGTTCAGGCACAGGAACCCCACCGGCAGTTGCCCCTTCAGGGCATCGGCGACACCGACCACGGCGCATTCGGCGACATCCGGGTGGCCGGCCAGGATTTCTTCCATTGCGCCGGTCGACAGGCGATGCCCGGCGACATTGATCACGTCATCGGTGCGCGCCATGATGTAAAGATAGCCGTCTTCGTCGATGTATCCGGCATCTCCGGTTTCGTAATAGCCGGGGAATGTGTCGAGATAGCTTTTGCGAAACCGGTCATCGGCGTTCCACAGGGTGGGTAGGCACCCCGGCGGCAGCGGCAGCTTGACGGCGATCGCGCCAAGGGTTCCGGCCGGAACCGGATGGCCGCCTTCGTCCAGCACCTGCACGTCATATCCGGGCATGGCCACTGACGGAGAACCTATTTTGACTGGCAAAGCCTCGATCCCCATCGGGTTGGCGGCGATGGCCCAGCCGGTCTCGGTCTGCCACCAATGGTCGATCACCGGCACGTTCAGGGTGCGTTCGGCCCAATGGATGGTGTCGGGGTCCGCACGCTCACCCGCCAGGAACAGCGTGCGCAGCGAGGTGATGTCATAGTCGGCGACCAGTGTTCCGCCGGGGTCTTCGCGTTTGATGGCGCGGAAGGCGGTGGGGGCGGTGAACAGGCTGGCGACCTTGTGATCCTTAATGACCCGCCAGAAAGTGCCCGCGTCGGGGGTGCCGACAGGTTTGCCTTCAAACACAATCGTCGTGCATCCGGCGATCAGCGGGGCGTAACAGATATAACTGTGCCCCACGACCCAGCCGACGTCCGAGGCGGCCCAGAAGACCTCTCCAGGGTTCACGTCGTAGATCGCCTTCATCGTCCAGTTGAGCGCCACAAGATGCCCCGCTGTCGGACGGACGACGCCCTTGGGCGCGCCAGTGGTGCCAGAGGTATAGAGGATATAGGCGGGGTGATCGCCCGCGACCGGGACACATTCGGCGGGGGCGACGCCCTGCTGAACCTCGTGCCAGTCATGATCGCGCCCCGGCGTCAGATCGGCGCGCTGCTGGTCACGTTGCAGGATGATGCAGGCTTCGGGCTTATGGGCGGCCTGTTCGATCGCCCCGTCGATCAGCGGTTTGTAGGCGATGATGCGCCCCGGTTCGATCCCGCAACTGGCCGCGATGATCGCCTTGGGGGTCGCGTCGTCGATGCGGGTGGCAAGTTCATTGGCGGCGAACCCACCGAACACGACCGAATGGATCGCCCCGATCCGCGCGCAAGCCAGCATCGCGACCAGCGCTTCGGGCACCATCGGCATATAGATGATGACCCGGTCGCCGACCCCGATGCCCCGGGCCTGCAACGCGCCAGCTAGACGAGCAGTCTTGTCGCGTAATTCGGCATAGCTGACTTTTGAGGTGGTGCCGGTGATCGGGCTGTCGTGGATGATGGCGGTGCGCGCGCCATTGCCAGCTTCCACATGCCGGTCGACCGCGTTCCAGCAGGTGTTCACCCGGGCATCGCTGAACCAGTTGTAGATTGGCGCATTGGTGTCGTCCAAGGCGCGGCTGGGTGGCTTAACCCAGTCAATTGCGCCTGCGGCGCCCATCCAGAAAGCCTCGGGGTCGTCATGCCAGGCTTGGTAAAGGTCAGCGTATGTGGTCATGTTCGGCTCCGTTTGTCGGATGGGATTTAAGCGGCTCGACCACGGGCATGCAAGCGCTGGCTCCAGCGCCCTGTCCGTTGCGCGTCTATCGGTGCTGGAATCGGCCTGCTTTATTCGGTGCAACAGCCGGTCATAATGCAGGCTGGGCGGTACAAAACCGGCGATCCGCGCCTTTTGCTTGTGCCGCCGCCGCTGGAGCGAGGATTGTGCGGTTCTTGCCATTTCATAGATGGCGTCAAGGTCGTCCGCGTCGGGTGGTTGCAAATGCATGATCTCTGCCAATTGTGTGATCGTCTGGTGCCGGACAAGCGGGTCGGTCAGGTCTTCGAACCGAAAGTGGAATCGGCGCGCCGGGGCGAAACTTTCGTAAAACGACAGCGTATCCTCATATCGTTTCGCCAGGTCGCGCACTCTGCGACGGTATCTGAATGAGCGGACAATCGGCAGCCGGTCGGGCAGTCGTGGATTGCCGCGCGCCGCGTGTGAGGCGATCGCCTCTCGCGGATCGCGGGTCAGGTAGATCAGGCCCCAGACGCCGGGCGCGATGGTTTCGTATTGAACCGCTTGAGGTGGGCGGTGCGACTTGAAACCAATGGGCGTCGGATTGCGGATTGTTATTTTCCCGGTGCCCTGCGCCGCGACGGTCCAGTGTATCGGCAGGTCCTTGGGATTGCCGGGACTGCCCACAGTTGGTCTGGCGGACATCACCTCGATCAAGGTGCGCAGCAGATGGTTTCCGGACCGCGGGAATGACATCAGATGCCAGCGATCCGGTGTCGCGATCTCAGCCATAGGTCGCCACTGGCGTCCCTGCCAGTGCGGCGATGTTCAGCAATCCGCGTGCCGTGATTGACGGGGTGACGATATGCGCCCGGTTGCCCATGCCCATCAGGATCGGCCCGACCTCCAACCCGCCCGCGCGGATCTTGAGGATGTTGCGCACGCCCGAGGCGGCATCGGTGTTGGCAAAGACCAACGTGTTTGCCGGGCCTTCAAAGCGGGCATTTGGGAAGATGCGGGCGCGCAGGTCCGCGTCTAGTGCGGCATCGGCGTGCATCTCGCCCTCATAGGCGAAATCGCGCGGTTTTGCGTCAAGGATCGCCAGTGCGCCGCGCATCCGCCGCCCGGTGTCGCAGTCAAGATTGCCGAACTGGCTGTGTGAGCACATGGCGATCTTGGGTTCCACACCAAAACGGCGCACATGACGCGCGGCCCCGATGACGGTTTCGGCGATCTGTTCGGGTGTCGGTTCAGGATGGACCTGCGTGTCAGCCACGAACAACGGCCCTTGTTCCTGGATCATCAGGCTTAGTGCGCCGACCGGGTGCAGACCGCCAGTGCCGAGCATCTGGGTGATGTAGTTCAGGTGCCACAGGTACTGCCCGAAGGTGCCGCAGATCAGCGAATCCGCGTCGCCACGGTGCACCATGACGGCCCCGATTGCGGTGGTGTTGGTGCGCAGGATCGCGCGGGCCAGATCCGGCGTAACACCCTGACGTTGCAGCATTTCGTGGTAAGTCGTCCAATAATCGCGATAGCGGGGGTCATCTTCCGGGTTCACGATTTCGAATTCGGCATTGGCGTCGATGGTCAGGCCGATCCGGTCGACCCGCGCGGCGATCACCTCGGGGCGGCCGATCAGGATCGGCGCATCGACGGTTTCTTGCAACATCGCATGCGCGGCGCGCAGAACCCGCTCATCCTCGCCCTCGGCAAAGACGATGCGGCGCTGTGCACCGGCGGCGGCCTCGAACACCGGGCGCATGATCAGCGCCGAGCGGAAGACGCTTTCGTCCAACTTTTCCTTGTAGGCGTCGATGTCATCCAGCGGCCGGGTGGCAACACCGGTGTCCATCGCCGCCTTTGCAACGGCTGTCGCGACGACACCCATCAGCCGCGGATCGAAAGGTTTGGGGATCAGGTAATCGGGGCCGAAATTCAACGCCTCGCCCTGATAGGCGGCGGCGGCTTCGGCGCTGGTGGTTTGATGCGCAAGGGCGGCGATGCCGGCAATGCAGGCCAGCTTCATCTCGTCATTGATGTCGGTCGCGCCGACATCCAGCGCGCCGCGAAAGATGAACGGAAAACACAACACGTTGTTGACCTGATTGGGGTAATCAGACCGGCCCGTGGCAATCAACGCCTTGGGGGCAACCTGTCGGGCATCTTCTGGATCGATCTCGGGTTCGGGATTGGCAAGCGCGAAGATGATCGGGCTGTCCGCCATCCGCGCCACCATCTCGGGCTTGAGGATGCCACCACCGCTGAGGCCCAGGAACAGGTCCGCCCCGTCGACGACATCGTCCAGCGTGCGCAGATCTGACTTCTGCGCGTATTCGGCCTTTTGAGGCGTCATCTCTTCGGTGCGCCCGTCCCAGACCAGCCCGGCAATGTCGACCAGCCATACGTTTTCGCGCTTCACGCCAAGTTTCAGCAGCATGTTGAGGCAGGCAATCCCCGCCGCCCCGCCCCCGGTTGAGACGACTTTGATATCGGCAAAATCCTTTCCCGCGACATGCAGCGCATTTGTCGCTGCGGCCCCGACGACGATTGCCGTGCCATGCTGGTCGTCGTGGAATACCGGAATGTTCATCCGCTCACGGCAAATGCGTTCAACGATAAAGCAATCGGGCGCTTTGATATCTTCCAGATTGATCGCGCCAAAGGTCGGTTCCAGCGCGCAGACGATCTCGGCCAGTTTTTCAGGGTCAGACTGATCCACTTCGATATCGAAACAGTCGATGTTGGCGAATTTCTTGAACAGAACCGCCTTGCCCTCCATCACCGGTTTGGAGGCCAGCGCGCCAATATTGCCCAGACCCAGAACGGCAGTGCCGTTGCTGACCACGGCCACCTGATTGGCGCGCCCGGTATACAGACTTGCCGTTGCCGGATCGTTCTTGATCTCGATGCAGGCGGCGGCAACGCCGGGGGAATAGGCAAGACTGAGGTCGCGGCCATTGGCCAGCGGCTTTGTGGCGTTGATCTCTAGCTTTCCGGGGCGCGGAAACTGGTGATAGCCAAGCGCCGCCCGTCGCAGATCATCTTTTTTCTGGTCGCTCATCTCAGTCCCTTCTGTCGATAGTTCAATGGTAAACTATCCAATTTGCCGCCTTATCCTGGCTGGCTTGCACTTGTCATTGCGGTGCCGTCCCGCCACTCTGCCCGAAATTGAACCTTGAGGGCAACAATGACTGAGACGCGCGCCGAAATTCGCATTCCGACACGTGACCTGCGCAAGGACATTCCGTTCTTCACCAAGCTGCTTGGGATGCGGATGGATTCGATCTATCCCGCCGATGATCCGGCGGTGGCGGTGTTTTCCGGGCACGGATTGCGGGTGCGGGCCGATGCGGATGCCGGGGGTGAACCTGCGACGCTTCGTATTCTGTGCGCGGCACCCGACGATTTCGCCGAAGGCCAGCGCAGCCTGACCAGCCCCGGCGGCACGAAGGTCGAGATTGACGACCTGAACCCGCCCGTCATCATGCCCGATACCCAGCACGCCTTCGTGGTGCGCCGCCTGGCCGATCAGGCCCCCTGGATTATCGGGCGCGCGGGCATGCATTACCGTGATCTGATCCCGGATCGCCTGGGCGGGTCGATCATCGCCAGCCACATCCGCATTCCCGACGGTGGCCCGGTGCCGGATGTCGTGCATTATCACACCGTCGGTTTCCAGCTGATCTTCTGTTATCGCGGCTGGGTCGACCTAGTGTACGAGGATCAGGGAGAACCGTTTCGCCTGATGGCCGGCAACTGCGTTATCCAGCCGCCGGAAATCCGCCACCGGGTGCTGTTCGCATCCGACAATATCGAAGTGATCGAGATTGGCGTCCCGGCCGAGCACATAACCACAATCGACCACGACATGACCCTGCCCAACGGCACCGTGAACCCGGAACGGGAGTTTCAGGGCCAGCGGTTTGTCCACCACAAGGCCGACGCGGCCACCTGGTCACCCTTCCGGCTGCCGGGTTATCAGTCGCGCGACACGACTATCGCGGAACACACCTCCAACGTTGCCGGTGTCCACGTCATTCGCCGGGGCGAGGGCGCGCCGGGTTGGACCAGCCATGACAGCGACATCCTGTTCACCTTTGTGATGGACGGAACCATGACGCTGGAGGGGGAGGGCAAGGATCCCCACGCACTGGAACCCGGCGACGCCTTCGTCATCCCGCCTGGCATGAACACGCGCTACGCCGATCCCAGCGACGACCTTGAACTCCTCGAAGTGTCGCTTCCCGGCGTGTTTCAAACCCGGACCTGATCTGCTCTTCCTTGTCCCGAGTCCGCCGCCAACTGCCGCGAACTGCACCAATTCCCCAGCCGCTTGCAATCAGCGCGCGCCCGCGCCACGCTTGCGGCATGCTTTGACGAAAGGCCAACAGATGACGCTTTTGGATGCAGCGCGCTTGGTGCGTGACAACGCCCATGCCCCCTATTCGAACTTCAGGGTCGGCGCGGCGATCAGGGCTGCTGACGGCGTTGTTTACACCGGTTGCAACGTGGAAAACGCGGCCTATCCCGAAGGAACCTGCGCCGAGGCGGGCGCGATTGCGGCGATGGTTGCCGCCGGTCAGACGCGCATTCAGGAGGTTGCGGTGATCGCCGATGCACCGCGCCCGGTTCCGCCCTGCGGCGGCTGCCGCCAGAAGCTGGCTGAATTCGCAACTGCCGACGTGCCGGTCACGATGGCCACAACCGAGGGCGCGACACGGGAAACCACCGTCGGCGACCTGCTGCCCGGAGCCTTCGGCGCGGACGATCTGGCATGATCGCGCGCGATGTCATCGCGACACTGCGCAACGGCGACCGGCCAAATGATGATGACATTGCGGCGTTCGCGGCGGGTCTTGCCGATGGCTCGGTCACTGATGCGCAGGCCGGGGCGTTTGCGATGGCCGTCTGCCTGAACGGGTTGGGCGACGCCGGGCGCGTTGCCCTGACGCGCGCCATGCGCGACAGCGGAGAGGTCTTGCACTGGGACATGCCCGGTCCGGTGCTCGACAAGCACTCCACAGGCGGGGTGGGCGATTGTGTTTCGCTGCTGCTGGCCCCGGCACTGGCCGCTCTGGGCGCCTATGTGCCCATGATCTCGGGGCGGGGGCTGGGGCATACTGGCGGCACGTTGGACAAGCTGGAGGCGATACCGGGGCTGACCACTGAACAGCCCGAGGATGCATTCCGAAGGATTGTCGCCAGCGCCGGGGCCGCAATCGTCGCGGCAAGCGGTGATATCGCTCCGGCTGATCGGCGTCTTTATGCGGTGCGCGATGTGACGTCGACGGTGGATAGTGTTGATCTGATAACCGCCTCGATCCTGTCCAAGAAGCTGGCTGCGGGGCTTGAGGCTTTGGTCCTGGACGTAAAAGTCGGCAGCGGGGCTTTCATGGCCACGACCCAGGACGCAACGGAACTGGCCGATGCGCTGGTCGGAACGGCGAATGGCGCGGGCTGCGCAACCGCCGCCCTGATCACCGATATGAACCAACCGCTTGCCCCGGCGGTCGGCAATGCGCTTGAGGTGATCGAGGTGATGGAGGCATTGGTGGACGGCGACACGGATTCCGGCCTGTCGCAGATCACCTGTGAGTTGGGCGGCACGGTTCTGAAGCTGGCCGGGTTGGCAAGCGACAGCGCCGAAGGCGCGGGAATGGTAGCAGGTGCAATCGCCTCGGGCGCTGCGCTGGAACGGTTCGGCGCGATGATTACCGCCATGGGCGGCCCGGCAGATTTCACCGACCGCTGGCGCGACCGCCTGCCTGCGGCCCCTGTGGTCATCGACTTACCCGCGCCCGCGACCGGCTATGTCGCGGCGATGGACGCGCGGATGATGGGCGAGGTTGTCGTGCGCCTTGGCGGCGGGCGGTTGGTGCAGGGTCAGACCATCGACGCCTCGGTCGGGCTGACCGGAATTCGCGCGCTGGGTGATGAGGTTGACGCCCGCGAACCGCTGCTGCAAATCCACGCATCCAGTCGTGAAGCGGGCGAGGCTGCGGCAACCGCGCTGGCCAATGCGATTCGGATCAGCGACACTTTGCCCGACGTCCCACCCCTTGTTCATCGGAGGCTGCCCTGATGCCCCGCGCCTTTCTTGTTGTCCTTGATTCCGTTGGGATCGGCGGTGCGCCGGATGCCGACGCCTTCGGCGACGCCGGATCCAACACGCTGGCCCATATCGCAGAAGACTGCGCCGCCGGGCGGGCCGATGACGGGCGCGCAGGACCATTGCAAATGCCGAATTTGGACGCGCTGGGCCTTGGCGCGGCGGTCCGGCTGGCCTCGGGCATCGAAGCGCCTGGGTTAGAGGCGACGCCGACCGGCCTCTGGGGGGCGGCGACCGAGGATTCGCCGGGCAAGGACACACCGTCTGGCCATTGGGAACTGGCCGGTGTGCCGGTGCCCTGGGACTGGACCTATTTCCCGGACACGGAACCAGCCTTTCCCGATGACCTGGTGGCCGAGGTGTGCCGGATCGCAGGCACCGAAGGCATCCTTGGCAACCGACACGCTTCGGGCACTGTCGTGATCGCGGATGAAGGCGCGCGCCATGTCGAAACTGGCTGGCCGATCTGCTATACCTCGGCGGATTCCGTGTTCCAGATTGCCGCGCATGAGGAACACTTCGGCCTCGACCGCCTGCTGGACCTCTGCAAGCAGTTGGCACCAACCCTGCACGCAATGAAGGTGGGCCGCGTCATCGCGCGGCCCTTCGTGGGGGACGCGGAAACCGGCTTTGCCCGAACCAAAAACCGCAAGGATTTCGCCATCGACCCGCCGTCGCCCACACTGTGCGACTGGGCGCAGGGGGCGGGCCGTCAGGTGATCGCCGTCGGCAAGATCGGCGACATCTTCTCGATGCGGGGCATTGATGAGAACCGCAAAGGCACCGACACCGAACTGATGGAGCACCTGTTGGAGGTCATGGACGCGGCCCCCGGCGGATCGTTCACCTTCGCCAATTTCGTCGAATTCGACAGCCTTTATGGCCACCGCCGCGACCCCGCCGGATATGCCCGGCATCTGGAATGGTTTGATTCCCAATTGCCGCGCATGTTGGAACGCCTGTTGCCCGACGACCTGATCCTGTTCACCGCCGACCACGGCAATGACCCGACATGGACCGGCACCGATCACACGCGCGAGCGTGCGCCTGTCATCGGCAAGTTCGGCGGCCCGGACGCGCCCGCCCGCGCGCTTGGCCAGATCGCCTTCGTCGATGTCGCGGCAAGCGTTGCCGCCCACCTCAACATTCCCTCTCAAGGCCCCGGAAAGTCATTTCTATGAGTGTTTCTGACCACCCCAAGATTGAGCTTCATTTGCACCTGGAAGGCGCCGCGCCGCCTGCCTTCATCCGCGGTCTGGCGGCCGAAAAACCGGTGAACCTGGCGGGCGTGTTCGACGATCAGGGCAACTATGCCTTCAAGGATTTCTGGGAATTCCTGAAGGTTTATGAGGCGGCGACCGCCGTACTGCAAACGCCCGATGACTTCTATCGCCTGACCCGTGCGGTGCTGGAAGAAAGTGCCGCCAGCGGCGTGATTTACACCGAGATGTTCCTGTCCCCCGATTTTTGCGGCGGGCGCGATCTGTCGGCCTGGCGTGACTACCTCGCCGCGATCAAATCGGCCGCCGATGATGCCGAAGCGGCAGACGGTATTGTCACCCGTGGCATCGTCACAGCCGTGCGCCACGAAGGCCCCGATGCGGCGCGCGAGACGGCCCGCTGCGCGGTGGAAACGGCGGGCGGGTTTGTCACCGGCTGGGGCATGGGCGGGGACGAGGCGCAATTCTCCCAAGCTGATTTCGTCTGGTCCTTCGATTGCGCGCGCGAGGCTGGCCTGCGCCTGACCACCCATGCAGGCGAATGGGGCGGGCCGCAGTCGGTACGGGACGCCCTCGACCACCTGGGGGTCGAACGTATCGGCCACGGTGTACGCGCCATCGAAGACCCAGGATTGGTTGACCGGCTTGCCGAAGACGGCGTCGTGCTTGAGGTTTGCCCCGGCTCCAACGTCGCGCTGGGCCTTTACCCGGATGTCCGGTCCCATCCGATCGACCAGCTTCGCCGTGCTGGTGTGAGATGCACCGTCTCGACCGACGACCCGCCGTTCTTCCACACCACAATGCGCCACGAATTCGACCGCCTGAACGACGCGTTTGATTGGGACGAAGGCGAATTCCTGACGCTGAACCGGATTGCACTCGACGCCGCCTTCTGCGACGACGACACCCGCGCGAAACTGGCGAAACGACTGGAGCCGACCACATGAGCGATCACCTGACCATCGTCGATCACCCGCTGGTGCAACACAAGCTTTCGCTGATGCGCGAGGTTGAGACGCCGACAGCCGTGTTCCGCCAGTTGTTGCGCGAAATCAGCATGTTGCTGGCCTATGAGGTGACGCGCGAACTGCCGATGACGACGCATGAAATCGAAACCCCGCTGGAAAAAATGGACGCGCCAACGCTGGACGGGCGCAAGCTGGCGCTGATCTCTATCCTGCGGGCGGGCAACGGGTTGCTGGACGGCGTGTTGGAGTTGATCCCAAGTGCCCGCGTCGGATTTGTCGGCCTCTACCGGGACGAAGAAACGCTGCAGCCGGTGCAATATTATTTTAAAGTGCCGGGCCAGCTGGATGAACGTCTGGTCATCGCGGTCGATCCGATGCTGGCCACAGGCAACAGCTCGGCCGCGGCAATCGACCTGCTGAAAGGGGCGGGGGCGACGAATATCCGGTTCCTCTGCCTGCTGGCCGCCCCTGAAGGTGTCGCCCGCATGAAGGAAGCGCACCCCGATGTGCCGATTGTGACTGCCTCACTCGACAGTCACCTGAATGAACTGGGCTATATCGTGCCGGGTCTTGGCGATGCAGGCGACCGGATGTTCGGCACTAAATAACCACAACGCGTCCCCCGTTTTTTCGCCAAAAATACTCCGGGGGGTCTGGGGGTTTGACCCCCCAGCCATCGCCCGCGGCCACGAACCGGCGGATTTTCAATCCGACGGCCCACCCCTCGGATCAGCCACCGCAGATTTCCTGCAACGCGATCCAGTCACTGTCCGAGATCAGGCGCTCGTCCGGGGCCGGGACAATTGCGTCCGCCTCTATCAGCGCCAACGTGGTTTCGCCGGAAATGTCGCGCGCCAGCGCATAGGGGCGTGCGGGAACGCGTGCGGCCTCAAATCGTGCAAGCAGTGTTTCGTCGTCCAGTGACGCGGGCGCTCGGGTCAACATCGCCTCACCATAGGTCGCCAGCCGGTCTGGGGGCACGTTACCGCTGGTCAGCAGGCTGAACGCCACGCTGGGCCCGGCCCAGTCAAGCAGGGCGCGCATCGGGTCGGTTGCTCGGGCGCGGGCATCTTCGGCCAGGATGTATCCGGCGGTTGCTTCGACTTCTTCCACGTCCTCGACAGCGGCACGTCCCAGCAAAATCGTCCCGCCGGGCAGGTGCACCGGATCAGACAGGCCCTGCGGCATCACCCGCACGACACCGGCACCGATGCCGCGCAATCGTTGGTCAAGTGCCGCCAGCGCGTCGTTGCCGCGCGCCCCGGTGCAAGGGGCACCGGCGGACCTGCGGATGTGGGCGAACAGGGCCGACCCGATTTCGGCGCGTTTCGCATCCGGTACGACGCGCGCCGCATGGCGCACCACAGCACCGGGAAGCCAGGCCGCCAACCCGATGATGGCAGCAATGAACGCGGCAATGACGATGATCCGTCGCAGCCGCCCGGGGTGGGGTTCTTCACGTTCGACCGTGCGGCGCACCTGTTCGATTGCATCAGTCAGGTCATCGCTTTCGATTTCAAGCTCTTCTTCGGCGCCAGCACCGGGGACAAAGCGCGCCGGACGTTCGCCCTTGTTGATCCGTTCAACCGCCGCCAGCGACCAATGCGCCAGCGTCTGGCCCGCGTTCGAGCGGATCACCAATGAACTGTCGCCAACCGAAACGCTGACATTCTGGCGCTGGGACTCTGCGTCCGCACGCCACAGGCCCGGCGCTTCTGACCGGTGGGGTTCGCTGAGATCTGTCATGGCCTGCCCGACGACCCTTTCGCCGCCCTCGTTTGCGCGCACTTTAGCCGAGGGCGCAGGGTGGCTGCAACAAAGGCTTGCGCCAGGGTGCGGCCCGGCACCCGGCGATCAGAGTTTTCTGGCCGCCTCTCGCAATTCGAATTTCTGGATCTTTCCGGTCGAGGTTTTGGGCAGTTCGCGAAACACCACCGTTTTCGGCGTCTTGAATCCGGCAAGCCGTTCGCGGGCAAAGGCGGTCAGTTCGGCCGCTTCCAGTACTGCGCCGTCTTTCAATTCGACAAAGGCGCAAGGCACCTCGCCCCATGTATCATCCGGTTTGGCCACTACGGCGCACAGCGACACTGCCGGGTGGTTCATCAGCACGCCTTCAACCTCGACCGAGCTGACATTTTCGCCGCCCGAAATGATGATGTCCTTGGCACGATCCGCGATCTGGATATAGCCGTCGGCGTGTTGCACGGCGATGTCGCCGGAATGAAACCAGCCGCCTTCAAAATCTTTCGCGGTGGCTTCGGGGTTCTTGAGGTACCCTTTCATCACCGCGTTGCCCCGGATCATGATTTCGCCCTGCGTCGCACCATCCATTGGAACCTGTACCATGGTCTCCGGGTCCAGAACGGTGATCGCTTCCATCATCGGCATGGCGACGCCCTGGCGCGCTTTCAGCCCCGCAACCTCGGCCGGTTCTTTCGCGGCCCAGGCGTCATTCCAAGTGCATTCGGTGACGTGGCCATAGGTCTCGGTCAGGCCATAAACATGGGTGACGTTGAAGCCCAGATCCTCAATCTTGGCCAATGTGGCCGGGGCCGGGGGCGCGCCAGCGGTGAAAACCTCGACCGTGTGGTCAAAGCTGCGGCGCTGATCTGCCGGTGCATTGACGATCAGGTTCAACACGATGGGTGCGCCGCCGAAATGGGTGACACCTTCGTCGGCAATCGCGTCATAGATCGCGCCTGCCGAGATATCGCGGCAACAAACAACCGTGCCGCCCAGAACCGGCATCATCCAGCTGTGGTTCCAACCATTGCAGTGAAACAGCGGCACAATCGCCAGAAAACGCGGATGCAGCACCATCCGCCAGGAAATCACGGTGCCCATGGTCATCAGATAGGCGCCGCGATGGTGATAAACGACGCCTTTGGGCCGCCCGGTGGTGCCACTGGTGTAATTCAGCGCCAGAGACTCCCATTCGTCGTCCGGCATGACCCAATCGAACGCCGGGTCGCCGGTTTCCAGAAGGTTTTCGTAGGTCTGGTAGCGGCCCGTCGCAGCAAACCCCGCCGCATTGTCCGCAACCTCGATGATCGCCGGGCCGTCGCCCTCCATCGCCTCCAAAGCCGCTTCGGCCAATGGCAGGAATTGCGTGTCGACCAACACGACTTTGGCACCGCCGTGATCGAAGATGTAGGCAACTGTGGAGACATCCAGCCGGATGTTGATGGTGTTCAGCACCGCACCGCAGGCGGGAACGCCGAAATGGGCTTCGACCTGGGCGGGCAGGTTGGGGATCAGCGTGGCCACCACATCGCCGGGCGCGACGCCCAGCCCGGCCAATCCGCTGGCCAGTTTGCTGACCCGCGCGTGATAGTCATCATAGGTTCGCCGGATATCGCCATAGACCAGCGCCTCGCGGTGCGGGAACACCTTGGCCGCCCGCGCCAGATGGCTCAGCGGGGTCAGCGCGACGTGGTTTGCGGCGCATTTGTCCAGCCCGGTCTCATCGTTCATCCAGCCCATTGCAACCTCCGCTTGGCGAACCCTCCGCCCCGGAGTATTGCCGAGAGGCAGGGGCGCGCAAGAGGGCAGCGATATGGAAACCGGGGCAACGGCAAAAGCGGCAGGTCTGGTTGTGGCGGGAATGACCCTGATCGGCTTCATGGATACCTATGTTTTTGTCATCGCAACCGAGGCCGGGCTGGGCCAGTTCCATTTCATCCGCGCCCTGATCGCGATCCCGATGGTCTGGATCGCGGTGCGCCTTGGCGGCCATCGGCTTCGCGTGCGCAATCCACTTCGGGTGGCGATCCGCAGCCTGTTCTTCGCCCTGTCGATGCTGGTCTATTTCGGCGCGCTGGCCTTCCTGCCGGTGGCGAGTGTCGCCGCCGGCCTGTTCACGTCGCCGATCTTCGTGTTGTTGATTTCCGTGCTTTTCCTGCGTGAGCGTGTCGGCTGGCGGCGCGTCGCCGCGGTGGCAATTGGTTTCGCCGGTATCCTTCTGGTCCTGCGTCCCGGCGGGTCAGAGATCGGATTCTGGGTCTACCTTCCTGTGGTCGGCGGGCTCCTCTACGCCATTGCCGCGATCATCACGCGGCGCTGGTGCGCCGATGAATCAACCCAGACAATTCTGGTCGGTTTCTACCTGACTATGATCCTTCTGGGCGGAGCGGGCAGTGCCGCACTCAGCCTTTCGGGTCATGTGGTGCCCGACGGGCAGGCCGGGTTCGTCCTGCGTGGCTGGGGGACGCTTGGCGGGGTGGTCTGGTTCTGGATCGTCGCGCAGGCGGTCGGCTCCAGTATCGCGGTTGCGATGATAACGCGCGCCTATCAGACCGCCGAAACATCTTCGGTCGCGATCTTCGAGTATTCGCTGCTGATCACCGCCGCGCTCTGGGGGTTGATCCTGCTAGGTCAGACGCTGGACGCGCTTGCGATAGCCGGGATGGTGATGATCGTCGTGGCCGGTGCGGTGCTCGCGCTGCGCGGTGATCAGACCGGCCCGCTGAGGACGCCGGCATGATCATCTCGCCGGGGCGGCGTTACATCTTCGTTCATATCCCGAAAACCGGCGGAACCTCGATGGCGCTGGCGCTGGAGGGTCGCGCGATGAAAGACGACATCCTGATTGGCGATACGCCCAAGGCACGACGGCGAAAGCGGCGATTGCAGGGCGTTTCGACCAAGGGACGTCTTTGGAAGCATTCGACGCTGGCGGATGTCGACGGGCTGATCACCGCCGATCAGGCGCGCGACTGGTTTGTCTTCTCGCTGGTGCGCAATCCCTGGGACCGGATGGTCAGCTATTATCACTGGCTGCGCGATCAGCGGTTTGACCACCCGTCGGTCACGCTGGCGGCCAAGCTGTCGTTCAACGATTTCGTTCTGCATGATCAGACCCGCGCCGCCATGCGTGCTTGGCCCGTGCAGCGTTATCTGACCAGCGCGGCAGGTGTGGATTGCGCCGATGCCTATGTTCGGTTGGAGCATCTGGATGAGGATCTGAACGTGGTCCAGAAGCATCTGGGGTTTGCGCTGCAGCTACCGCACGCCAACCCCTCGGACCGGCCCAGTGGATACGCCGACGTCTATTCCACCGCCGCAGCGCAGGCTGTGGCCGAGGATTGCGCCCCCGATATCAACGCTTTCCGCTATCGGTTCCGCCCGGACCCCAATTGACCGGCGCATGACGTCAGGCGCGAACTTCTGAATACCATGACAATCACAGGTTGTCACAATTTTGCCCGATTTCCATCATAATTCGTTAACCACTGTGGGGGCGCAGCACACGGGCGAAAGCGGAATTTGCTGACAGATTGGAACAGTCCCGGCCAGATTAATGGCGGCGATGGCGGATCCTGCCCCGGCGCAGGTAATCCGTTGGGTGGAGATGCAAGCGCGCTGGCGTTCAGTACGCGCGTTGCCGGGGCGCTGGGATGGCTCAAGGCGGGCGCTCTGGGTCCGGGTGACAGGATACTGACCTTCGACAATGGATTGCAGCCGGTGACTTCGGTCAAGACCGGATGCCTGTGGGACGGTGACTTGCCGATGCCCGAGCCTTTGCGCCCGCTGGCGGTGCCGCACGGGGCGCTGGGCAATGCCGCCGAACTTCTGTTGCTGCCCGAGCAGATCGTGATGTTGGAATCCGACATTGCCGAAACCCTGTTTGGGGATCCCTTTGCATTGGTCACAGCCGCACAATTGCATGGTTTTCGCGGTATCCGCCGGGTGAGCCCGGAAGAGGTGGTTTCGACCGTGCGCCTGACATTTGACGAGGATCAGCTGGTTTTTGCCGGGCTGGGCGCAGTGTTTTATTGCCCGGCCGCCAGCAAGGCCGGGGATCTGACGTTGCACGCGGCGAATTCGCGCTACCGGGTGCTGCGCCGGGATGAGGCTCAGGCGCTGATCCTGCAGATGTCGCGCGACAGCGGCTTTGACGCAGACCCGTTCGACCCGTCGCTTGGCGCGCCGGGTCGCATGCGCGTCGTCACGGGCTGATCAGGCGGCCTGGGCCGCGTTGCCGCCGCCGAAACGGGCGTAGAAGCCGTCACCCGCCTGCGCAATATCGCGCAGCAGGTCGGGGGCGGCAAATCGCGCGCCATGCGCTGCGGTCAGCGTGTCGCATATCCCGACCGCCTGCGCGGCGTCGATCATATCCAGCCAGCTGAACGGTCCACCCGACCATGGACAGAACCCCCAGCCCAGGATCGCGCCGACGTCGCCTTCGCGGATGTCGGTCAGTACGCCAGCCTCGAATGCGCGCACCGCCTCCAACACCTGCGCCATCAGCAGGCGGTGCTGGACCTCGGCCACCGATGGCTGGTCCGCGGCTTTTGGGTATTTCGCGGCCAGCCCATCCCACAGCATTCCGCGCTGGCCTTTGTCGTTGTACTCATAAAAGCCCGCATTTGACTTGCGGCCCAGACGCCCAGCCTCGGACATCCAGACCAGCAGGTCATAGACAGCCTGATCGTCATACTCGCCGCCGGTCACGGCCTTTGTCGCCTTGGCAATCCGCAGGCCGAGGTCAATCGAGGTCTCATCCACCAGTTGCAGGGGGCCAAGCGGCAGGCCCAGCAGGCGGGCAGCGTTTTCCACCAGAACCGGGTTCACGCCTTCGGTCACCATGCGCATCCCTTCGTTCAGGTAGGGGATGATGCAGCGGTTGGCATAGAAGAACCGCGCGTCGTTGACGACGATGGGCGTCTTGCGGATCTGGCGCACGAAGTCGAGCGCTTTGGCCACCGCGCGGTCGCCGGTCTTTGCGCCCTTGATGATCTCGACCAGCAACATCTTGTCGACGGGGCTGAAGAAATGGATGCCGATGAACTGTTCGGGCCGGGCCGAGGCTTTGGCCAGATCGCTGATCGGCAGGGTCGAGGTGTTGGTAGCAAAGATCGCATCCGGTCCGACGATGGTCTCGACCTTCTGGGTCACCTCGGCCTTGATCCTGGGATCTTCGAACACCGCCTCAACAATCAGATCGCAGCCCTTCAGCGTGGCGAAATCATCCGTCGCGGTGATCCGGTCCAGCACCTGTGCCTTCTGGCCCTCGGTGGTTTTCCGAAGCTTGATGCCTTTGTCGAGGATGCCTTCGGAGTAGGATTTCCCCTTGTCAGCCGCCGCCTGCGCCTGATCGACCAGCACGACCTCGATCCCCGCATTGGCGGCGACGTAGGCGATCCCGGCCCCCATCATGCCTGCGCCAAGGATGCCAACCTTCTTCACCGTCTGATCCGTCACATCGGGACGGTTCGCGCCCTTTTCCAGCGCTTCCTTGTTGATGAACAGCGATCGGATCATCGCTTCCGAACGTTGGTCCATCAGCACGTTGGTGAACCAGCGCGCCTCGATTTTCAGGGCGGTGTCAAAGGGCACCAGCGCGCCTTCATAGGCCGCCGACAACAGCGCCTTGGCGGCTGGATAAACACCCTGCGTGCGTCCGTTGACCATGGCGCTGGCCCCGACATAGGTCATGAACCCCGCCGGATGATAGGGCGCACCGCCGGGCATCTTATATCCCTTCGTATCCCAGGGTTTGACGATATCGGGGTCCGACAGAACCCAGGCCTTGGCGGCGCTCAGCAAGTCTTCGGCTGGCACAACCTCATCCACGATCCCGGCGGCTTTCGCGCCCTTGGGATCCTTCAGCTTCCCCTCCAACAACAGCGGAGAGGCCGCCATCGCCCCCATTTTCCGGATCAGCCGTGTCGTGCCGCCCGCACCGGGGAAGATGCCAAGCTGAATTTCCGGCAAACCGATTTTCGCCTTCGGATTGTCCGCAGCGATGATCCGGTGGCAGGCCAGAGGCAGTTCCAGTCCGATGCCAAGTGCGGTTCCAGGCAAGGCCGCAACGATGGGTTTGCCACCCTTGTTGGTCTTTGCATCCATACCGGCGCGTTCGATGCGGCGCATGATGCCGTGAATCCGCATCAGCCCATCAAAAAGCCCTTGCGCCGGATTGTCCCCCGCAACGTCCTTCATCTGCGCCAGCACATTCAGATCCATACCACCCGCAAAGGACCCCGGCTTGCCCGAGGTCAGGATCACGCCCTTCACGGCATCATCTGCCAGCGCCTGATCTATCAACGCCTCAAGCGCATCCCAGCCGTCCAGCGACATGACGTTCATCGACTTGCCGGGCGTGTCCCACAGGATGGTGGCAACGCCGTCGGCATCGGTGGTCATGGTGAACGCCGTCATTGCCCGGCCCCCTCTGCGGGAACGCTTGCGTGATCCCAGGGCTGTGCTTCTTCGGCAAAGAAGATGCGGTCAGGTGAAATGGCAGCGGGCGAGTCGAGCGCGCCCGCAAGCGCCATCACGATGTCAGGCGCGCGTGTCGTTGTGCCCCAAAGCGGGCTGGCGCAGGTTGGGCAAAAGAATTTGGTGACGGTGCTGCCGCTGTCCGTCTGGCGCGCCCATTCGCCCACCGGACCAGTCGATGAAAACCCGGCGGCGTCATGACAGAACTGCACTGCGTGGCCTGACCCGGACAGATGTTGGCAGGATCGACATTGGCAGATGAAGGCGAATTTCGGCGCGCCCTGCGCTGTGAAACGCACCGCCCCGCAGGCGCATCCTCCGGTCAGGTCGCTCATGTCTCCCCCTCGAACGGGGTGCCGTCCTTTTTGGTGAAGGTGTCGCCGCGCACGACCATGTCGATGTCAGAGTACCAGCAAACTTCATCCGCGACATCGGTGCCGATGACCAGAAAGCTGGCTTCGGCGTCTGATCTGTTCACCATGTGATGGCCATTGGCGACCCCGGCCTTCCAGGCCGCGCATTCGCCGGGGCGCATCAGTGTTTCGCCGTCATCTTCGACCAGCACCAACTCCCCCGAATCCATGATCAGGAACTCATCCTCTTTCTCATGCCAGTGCCGTTGAGAGGCGATGCCCCCCGGTGCCAGCATCACCAGATTAGCGCCAAATTGAGTCAGCCCGGCGGCTTCTGCCAACCCTTTGAAACTGCGACCCGCCATCGGCGCATCATGCGGCGCGGGGTACGAGGATCCGGTGCGCAGTGGCACGGCAGAGATATCAATTTTCGGCATCCTAAACCCTTTCAATTATCGTCGCGGCACCCATGCCCGAGGCCACGCAAAGCGTTGCCAGCCCGACTTCCTTGTCGGACCGCTCCATCTCGTCCAGCAGCGTCCCGAGGATCATCGCACCCGTCGCCCCCAGCGGATGACCCATCGCAATCGCGCCGCCGTTGACGTTCAGCCTGGCGTGATCCACGTCGAAGGCCTGCATGAAGCGTAGCACGACGGACGAGAATGCCTCGTTCACTTCGAACAGGTCAATGTCGCCGATCTGCATGCCGTGATCGGCGAGGATCTTCTGCGTCACAGGCACCGGACCGGTCAGCATGATCGTCGGATCGGTGCCGATCTTGGCCGTGGCGCGTATTCGCGCGCGGGGTTTCAGGCCGTTGGCCTTTCCGAATTCCGCTGAGCCGATGAGGACCGCCGCCGCACCATCCACAATACCGGAAGAGTTGCCCGCGTGGTGGATGTGGTTGATCGCCTCAAGATGCGGGTATTTCATCAGCGCGACCTTGTCGAAGCCGGGCATCACCTCGCCCATGTCCTTGAAGCTGGCCTTCAGCGCGCCGAGCGATTGCATGTCGGTGCCGGGGCGCATGTATTCGTCGCGTTCGATGATCAGCAGACCGTTCTGGTCGTGGACCGGCACGATCGAATTGGCGAAATGCCCTGCGTCCCAAGCTGCTGCCGCGCGCCTTTGGCTTTCGACGGCAAAGGCGTCGGCGTCATCGCGGGAAAACCCGTATTCGGTGGCGATGATGTCCGCTGAAATCCCCTGCGGCACGAAATAGGTACCCATCGCCAGTGTCGGATCCACCGCAATCGCCGCCCCGTCCGAGCCCATGGGAACACGGCCCATCATCTCGACCCCGCCAGCGACATAGGCGTTCCCCGCGCCACCCTTCACCTGATTGGCGGCAAGGTTTACGGCCTCTAACCCGCTGGCACAGAACCGGTTGATTGCAAGTCCCGGCACCTGTTCATCAAAATCACTGGCAAGGACCGCGGATCGCGCCAGGCACCCGCCCTGTTCCTTGACTTGCGTGACGTTGCCCCAGATCACATCCTCGATCGCCGCCGTATCCAGATTATTCCGCGATTTCAGCGAATTCAGAATCTCGGCCGACAGGCGCACGGCCGTCACCTCGTGCAGGGAACCATCGGTCCGGCCCTTCCCACGCGGAGAGCGGATGGCATCAAAGATGAAGGCGTCAGCCATTTGAAAGAACCTCACTATACAAAGACACAACCCCCAGCAGCGCGATCAAGGTCAGCGCGATGGCCACCCAGGCAATGCGAAGTTTAAGCCGCGCGATGGCCACCAGACCGGGGCTTGCCGGGGCAAGCCGGCCCAAAAGCATCGGAAAGGCAATCAGGATCACGCCCTGCAGCAAATCAAACACCAGCAGCGCGGACAGCGACAGCGCGACGGCGGCCCCATAGGCAAGGATCGTGGCAAGCGCATCGCCGGCCGGATCAGGCGCATCGCTGGTCGCCCGCACCCGCGCAATCCGCGCCAGAGCCAAAGTCAGCGCGGCGGCGATCAGCCCCAATGGAATTGCGATGATACCGATCATGCGGCGAACCCCCTCGGCATCAGATCATAGGGGTGTTTCCAGCCCGATGTCGCCGCGATCCGGTCCAGCCAGGCATCAATCGCCGGATAGTCTGCGCGATCAAAACTGAACGGTTCCGGCATGTAGAGATACCCGCAGCACGAGATATCGGCGCAGCTGATCCCGTCGCCAACCAGCCAGTCGCGGGTCGAAAGCTCGGCCTCGAGCACCTTCAGCCCTGACGCCAGCCGCATCGCCAGAAACGCATTCACATCCGCGTTTCGTTTGGCTTCGGGCAGGTAGTTCATGTTGAACCTGAGCGTTCCGGCGGTGCTGGAAATCTTGTGATTGTCAAACAATACCCAGCGCCAGACCTCGCGCCGCTCAGCCGGGTTTGCGCCGCCCAGCTTGCCGGTCTGTTCGATCACCCAATCCTGAATGATGCCCGACTGCGTCAGAACCAGATCCTCCGCCACCATCACCGGAACTTCGCCCATCGGGTTCAGCGCGCGAAACTTTTCCGTGCGGGTTTCGCCGTTAAAGAAGTCGACGAAGACCGGCTTCCAATCCAATCCGGCCAGTTCCAGCGCAAGTGCCGCCTTATAGGCGTTGCCGCTTTCGGCCATGCAGTGGAGCTTGATCATCATCAGCCGGTTCCTCAGTTCAATGGGAAGGCCGGGGGTTTCACACCCCCGGACCCCCGTGGAGTATTTTCAAAAAGAAGACGGGTGCAAGTTACGAAAAATTAACCACGAACTCGTAACTTCGATCCTGCGGTACAGGCTGGAGAGCTGATGACCGTAAAAGGAGACGGCACTCCGCAGCGGGCAGCGAAATCGTTTGCTGCGGGGCGTCGCCGGACTATCTTCTTTTTCCAAATACTCCCGCCGGAGGCATCTCGAACTCTCGACCCGTGCACGGCTCATTTTTTGCGCGCCTCCAACTCGCCCTGGAAAATCCTCAGCCTTGGCGTCAGGCCTTCGGGGTCGGTTATCCCGTCGAGGTTTTCAAACACGAAAGACAGCGCCTCATCCTCGCTCAAGCCTGCGTCGGCCGCAAACCGGCGCAACCGGCGGTACGCGTCTTCGGTCATGGCGGCGCTGAAGCGGCGGGTCAGGCGGAAACGTTTGGGCATTAGGGCCTTTCATTAAGGCGGCTCAGAAATGGTCGGCGTCCAGGGCCATGACAGTGGCGCCACCCGACAGGATGCGCGCCTTGTGCATCGAAACGGCGGGCAGGCGGCGCGCCATATAGAAGCGCGCTGTCGCCAGTTTCGCCTCATAAAACGCCGGATCGCCGGTGCCATCAGCCAAGGCTTTGGTCGCCACAACAGCCATCTTTGCCCACATATAGCCCAGCCCGACGTGCCCGAACAGATGCATGAAATCATAGGATCCCGACAGCGCTTCGTTCGGGTTCTTCACGCCGTTCTGGACAAAGAACATCGCAGCTTCCTGCAGGTCCTTCGACGCGGATTTGAGCGGGTCCAGGATGCTGGTCGCCAAAGCCTCATCCTCGCCCTGGTCCCTTATGAACGCCTTGATCATCTCGAAGAATGCCATCATGGGCATGCCGCCATCGGCACCCAGTTTGCGACCCACCAGGTCCAGCGCCTGCACGCCGTTCGCGCCTTCGTAAATCATCGCGATCCTTGCGTCGCGGGCGAACTGGCTCATCCCGGTTTCTTCAATGTAGCCGTGGCCGCCAAAGACTTGCTGGGCCTGTATCGTCATCTCGAACCCCTGATCGGTCAGGAACCCTTTCAGCACCGGCGTCAGAAGCGAGATCATTGCCTCGGCTTCTTCGTCCTGATTTCGGCGCGCCTTGTCGATCATCTGCGCGCCCCAAAGCGTGAAGGCCCGCGCCCCTTCGACAAAGCTTTTCTGGTCCAGCAGGTTGCGGCGGATATCCGGATGGACGATCAGCGGGTCGGCCGGGCCATCGGGGTTTTCGTCGCCGGTCACCGCGCGGCCCTGAAGGCGTTCGCGCGCGTAATCCAGCGCCGCCTGATAGGCCGGTTCAGCCTGCGCATAGCCCTGCAGACCGACGCCAAGGCGAGCCTCGTTCATCATCGTGAACATCGCCCGCATGCCCTTATGCTCGGCGCCCAGCAGATAGCCGGTGGCCCCGTCATAGTTCATGACGCAGGTGGCATTGCCGTGAATGCCCATCTTCTCTTCAATCTTGCCGCAGGTCACGGCGTTGCGGTTGCCAAGGCTGCCGTCCTCGTTGACGAGGAATTTTGGCACTATGAACAGGCTGACGCCTTTGATCCCTTCCGGGCCGTCAGGAATTTTCGCCAATACTAGGTGAATGATGTTGTCTGTCAGATCATGTTCGCCGGCTGAGATGAAGATCTTCTGGCCTGTGATCGCATAGCTGCCGCCGTCCTGCGGTTCGGCCTTGGTGCGCATCAGGCCCAGATCCGTGCCGCAATGAGGTTCGGTCAGGTTCATCGTGCCGGTCCAATCGCCCGAAACCATGCGCGGCAGATAGGTCGCTTTTTGCGCGTCGGACCCGTGGGCGTGGATCGCGTTATAGGCGCCGTGGGTCAGGCCCAGGTAAATCTGAAACGCCATATTGGCCGAGACGAATATCTCGCCCACCGCGGTGTTGAGGACATAGGGCATCCCCTGACCGCCATAGTCGGGGTCGCAATCCAGACCCGTCCAGCCGCCCGCCTTCATTTGCGCATAGGCGTCCGTAAACCCGTCAGGCGTGCGCACCACGCCATTTTCCAGCTGGCATCCCTGCTGGTCACCGACCGGGTTCAGCGGCGCCAGCACATCGCGCGCCAGCTTGCCCGCCTCATCCAGGATCGCCCGCGTCAGGTCCGGTTCAAGCGCGTCATAGCCTTCGATCCCGGCATGTTCGACGTCGAGAACTTCGTGCAGAACGAATTCCAGATCGCGAACCGGGGCGTTGAAGTCGGGCATTCAGGCCTCCGGCTGTATCAGGCGCTTTTATCTTTGTCGTTGATCTGTGCCAGCAGTTGCTCGCCCCATTTCAACTGTTCCTTGAGGTCCGAGATTACGTCATTCAACTCGTCCCGGCGCGCTTCCAGATCAGCCAGATGTTTCTGCGCGATTTCATAGGTGCGCATGTACTGCGTGGTCTGGCCGTCGCCCAGATTGTAAAGGTCCAGCAGCTGACGGATCTCTTCCAGCGAGAATCCGAACCGCTTGCCGCGCAGGATCAACTTAAGGCGCCCGCGATCCTTGCGTGTGTAAAGGCGTTTCTGCCCTTCGCGGATCGGCGCAATCAGCTCTTTTTGTTCATAAAAACGCAATGTACGCGCCGTCACATCGAAGGCGTCGCACATCTCTCTAATCGTCATCAACTGGTCAGTCATCGTCTATCCCAAACTGTGGCATGCCGTGGAGATGGAGGGCGGCAGGCGGTTTCGCAAGTAAAATTGACGTTTACGTAAGTCGACGTTGCGTCATTTCAGTTTTCGGCATCATTGTTGCTGCCAGGTGGCTTTTCGGGCCGTTTTATTACTCGAGTGTTGCGGCGCTTTCGGTGCGCAGTCTTTTCAGATCCCGTATCGAATCGTCCAGTTCGCGGCGCTGATCTTCCAGGGCCTGTATTTGTCGATCTGCTGCGTCAAGCCAGGCTTCGGTCTGGGCGCGGGTGCCCTGTTCTTCGCGCAATGACAGCCATTGGCGAATTTCTTCAAGCGAGAATCCAAAGCGGCGACCGCGCAGGATCAGGATCATTCGCGCAACCTCACGCGGGCCATAGATCCTGTTGCGTCCTTCACGGGCTGGTTGCAGCAGCTCGATATATTCGTAATACCTGAGCGTGCGCGGTGTCACTTCGAACTTCGCGCACATTTGTTTGAAGCTCAGCGTATCGTCCTTCATTGGCCGTCCCGCTCCCGCTGTGGGTTACCGTAAGGTAAATTGCCGAAAAGGGCAACTTTGCAGTGATTAATGCGCGGGCCCAAAGCGGTGCGACTGTTTGGAAACGACGCTCAAGCGCCAAAAAGGGAACGATATGTCTGACCAAAGGGCCCGGTTGGCACGCCAGTTTATCGAGGCGATCCCCCATTCGCGTGCATTGGGGATGGCTTTGGTTGATATCGACGATGGCAAGGCTGCGATCGAAATGCCCTATGACACGCGGTTCGTCGGCGATCCTGCGACAGGGGTCATCGCGGGCGGGGCGGTTTCGGCGTTGATGGATACCTGCGGTGGGGCGGCTGTGATGTGTCATCCGCGTGCCCCGATGGGAACGGCGACGATTGATCTGCGGATCGACTATATGCGCCCCGCAACGCCGGGGCAGCGGATCCGGGCCGAGGCGACATGCTATCACATCACTCGGTCGGTCGCGTTTGTGCGCGCTGTGGCGCTGGACGAGGATGCCGACCGCCCCGTCGCCACCGCCACCGGCACCTTCACGGTCGAGGGCACGTAATGGCACGTACCTCAAAACGCCCCGAATCGGTACAGGTGGTCAAGCAGCGGCGTGACGAGGCGCTGCGAACGCTGGTCTCGGGCATCCCCTATATGACCTGGCTTGGCATCGCGTTTGAACGGCGCGGGGATGAGCTGACGGCGATCCTTCCCTATGATGAAAAGCTGATCGGCAATCCGATGATCCCGGCCCTGCATGGCGGCGTCACGGCAGCATTCCTTGAATCCGCCGCTTTGATCGAGCTTGGCTGGTCGATGATCTGGCCCGCGATGGAAAGCGGTTCGGATGCCCCCGTCAGCCTTCCGAACCTGCCCAAGACCATCGACTTTACGGTGGATTACCTGCGTTCCGGCCTGCCGCGTGATGCCTATGCAAGGGCGCGGATCAACCGTTCTGGCCGGCGCTATGCCTCGGTGCATGTTGAAGCCTGGCAGGACAACAGGTCGCGCCTTTTTGCGCAGGCGACCGGGCATTTCCTGATGCCCGACGCCGCCGAGCAACCCTGATGAGTGACACTTCGGCGGATCTGCCGCTGACGCACCGCCGGGTGCTGGCGATTGCCGCGCCGATTGTTCTGTCCAATGCGACCGTTCCGATCCTGGGGGCGGTTGATACCGGCGTCGTCGGTCAGATGGGGCAGGCGGCGCCGATCGGCGCTGTCGGGATCGGTGCGATTGTGCTGGCAACGATCTATTGGGTGTTCGGATTCTTGCGCATGGGAACCACCGGGCTGGTCGCGCAGGCGCGCGGCGCGGGCGAGACGGCGGAAACCGGCGCGCTGTTGATGCGCGCACTGATGATCGGTGTCGCTGGCGGGGTGCTGTTCATCCTGTTGCAGGTCTTGTTGTTTGCCGGGGCCTTTGCGCTTGCGCCCGCCTCGCCCGAGGTTGAGGGGCTGGCCCGCGATTACCTGACGATCCGCATCTGGGGCGCGCCAGCTACAATCGCCCTGTTCGCCGTCACCGGCTGGCTGATCGCGATGGAGCGCACCAAGGGCGTGCTGGTTCTGCAACTGTGGATGAACGGGCTGAACATCGGCCTGGATCTGTGGTTCGTCCTGGGCCTCGGCTGGGGGGTCGAGGGGGTGGCGGTTGCCACGCTGATCGCTGAATGGACCGGGCTGGCGCTGGGCCTTTGGCTGTGTCGGGCGGCGTTTCGGGGGGATCAATGGCGCAACTGGGCGCGGGTTTTTGACCCGGTGCGGCTGCGCCGGATGCTGTCGGTGAATGCCGATATCATGATCCGGTCCGTCCTGCTGACGGTGTCCTTCACCAGCTTTCTGTTCCTGGCGGCCGATCTGGGGGATGTCACATTGGCCGCCAATCAGGTGCTGCTGCAATTCCTGGAAATCACCGCCTTTGCGCTGGACGGGTTTGCCTTTTCGGCAGAGGCGCTAGTCGGGGCCTCGGTCGGTGCACGGTCACGCAGCCGTGTCCGGCGCGCCGCAATTCTGACCTCGCAATGGGGGGTTGGCGGGGCGTTTCTGTTGGGCGCGTTCTTCCTGCTGACCGGGCCTTGGCTGATCGACCTGATGACCACCTCGCCCGAGGTACGGGCCGAGGCGCGCATCTATCTGCTGTGGGCCGCCGCCGCCCCGATCCTTGGCATCGCCAGCTGGATGTTTGACGGCATTTATTTCGGCGCAACCTGGACGGCCGAGATGCGCCGCGCGATGATCCTTTCGGTGGCGATCTATGTGGGCGCGCTGATCCTGCTGGTGCCAAGCATGGGCAACCACGGTCTGTGGCTGTCGCTGATGATCCTGAACATCGCGCGCGGGGTGACGCTGGGCTGGGGTTATCCGCGGCTGGAAGCGCGGATTGGGGGTTGAGGCGTGCTGAATGCGGGTCGCTTCGGTTGGTTCTGGCCTTGGGCGGATGTTGGCGGATTGCCCCCGCGCCCGGTGCGCGCCGCAAGGCGCAGGGCGCGCGCCGGACCGGTCCCGCCGGTCAGGCGCTGGTCTGAGCTTGGCGCGTCCAAGCGAGTTGACGGTCTAAGCTGAGCCATAAATCATGCAAACTTAATGGTGCAGCGCCAGCCCACCGGCCCGGCGCGCGCCCTGCTTGTGATTCTTCGGTGAATGCCCGCTCCCGGCCAAACCAACTGCATGGTGCCCGGGACTCAAAACGGCTCGATCAGTTCCGGCCCATGTGCCCGGTTCGAATTCACCGCCGGGTCGACGCGGTGCCAATCCAGCACACCTTCAGCCGGGGGCTGCATCAGTGTCGCGGCCCCTTTGCCTGCCTCACCCAGCCAAAGCGGCCAGTCGTCCGGTTCCAGGATCACCGGAACCCGGTGGTGAATGTCGGTCATCGCACCTGTCGCGCCAGTTGTCAGCATGGCACAGGTGTCGATGGGTTCATCGCTGCCCCAGGCCTGCCAGATCGCGGCAAACACGATCGGGGCACCGTCACTGCGGTGAATGTACCAGGGCAGGCGGTTGCCATCGGCGTCCTTGGTCCATTCGTAAAACCCCGTCGCCGGGATCAGGCAGCGGCGCTCGCGCACGGCTTTGCGGAACGCAGGCTTCTCGGCCACGGTTTCAGCGCGGGCGTTTATCAGCAACGGCCCTCCGGCGGGCTTTTCGTACCAAACCGGAATAAAGCCCCAACGCATCGACACCAGCCTGCGATCATTATCGCCTGTGCGGATCACATGAACTTGCGTTGTCGGACAGACGTTATAGCGCGGAACTTCGGGCAGATCATTCGCGGGCAGCGCGCCAAACAGTTGCGCCATCGCGTCAGAGGGCAGGGTGATGGCAAAGCGTCCGCACATCGGCCGAGTTTGTGGGCGCAGCGCGATGCAATCAACCCTGCATCGAAGCATCATGGCTCTGCCCTGTGCCGCGCCCCCTGCCTTGACTGGACTTGCCGCGCCTGCGGCGACCTTGCCTATCAGTTTACGCCGAGGCGCGCGACCGTCCCGGCATCGGCGCAGGGATGCAGCGCGCGCCCGTCAACACCGCCAGCGCGTCGGGGCCCATCAGGCCAAGCAAGGGGTCCGAATTGCAACGCAGCCCGCCGGTATAGGTGCCATATGCGGGCAGGATGATGCGGTGGGCGTCGATCAGGAAGCAGGGTTTCGAAACACCGCCGATCCGTGCTTTGGGATGATAGTGGCCGGACACCTCTGCCACCGCATTCGCATCCGCGATGTGGCGAAATGTCAGCCCGCCGCGCGAGACTTCGTGCCGATAACTGCCCCCCAAACCAAGCGCGCCCGGATCGTGGTTGCCTTCGACCCAGATCCATTCACGCCCCGCCTGAAGCCAGGCGATCCAGCCGTGCGTGTCTTCATCCAGCTCGGCGCTGGCCGCAGGGTCGTCGAAACTGTCGCCAAGGCAGATGACCCGGCCCGCGCCGGTGGACTCGATGTCCCGCCCGAGCCGCAACAGCGTGTCAGAGGTTTCATATGGCGGCAGCATCAGCCCGCCGACGCGCGCAATGCGACCCGACTTTCCAAGATGCAGATCAGAGACAATCAATGCCGATTGATCCGCCCACCAAAGTGCGCCTGATGGCATCGCGCTTAGGGCTGCACCGGCGAATTTGAAACCGAATTCGTTCACGGCTTGTTCTTAGCGGTCCTGCCATGCGAGGCGCAAGTACCCTCAGCGGGTCAGCTGCGACAATGCTCTGGCTGGCTTGGTAGGTTTTTTTGGGGGGCTGCGGGTCAGTTCGAACCGGAGGTCGCGACAATCAGCAACACAAACACACCAATCTCCAGAACGGGCATTGGCACATGAAACGGTTTGATACATTTAATCTTCATCATGACCGCATTCTTACCATGACGGCACGGAAATCCCACCTGTCCATTTGGACAAGACATGCGTCAGGAAGGTGAACAAATCGTTTCTGAATTCTCTAAACTTACGTTGGGTAACTCTGCCTATGCGTGTAAATCAGGCTGACACATTTGCAGGGTCAGCCTGATTATCTTTGCGATATCATAAAGTTAAGCAGATTTCGCCAGATCGCGAAGCACATAGTGCAACACGCCGCCGTGTTCGATGTATTCTTTTTCGATCGCGGTATCGATTCGGCACTTGAGACTGATGGTCTCAACTTTTCCATCTGCGCGCTTGATCTCACAGGGGACAATGGCGCCGGGCTGCAGGTCACCTTCCAGGTCGGTGATGGTGACGACCTCACCCCCTTTCAGGCTTAGCGACTTGCGCGACACGCCGTCAGCGAACTCGAACGGGATCACGCCCATGCCGACAAGATTCGAGCGGTGGATACGCTCGAAAGTTTCTGCGATCACGGCTTTCACACCCAGCAGGGCGGTGCCCTTCGCGGCCCAGTCGCGTGACGATCCGGCGCCGTATTGCTCTCCGGCGAAGACGACCAGCGGGACGCCCTGGTCCTGCCAGGCCATCGCGGCGTCGTAGATCGAGGCCTGCTGCCCGTCCGGTCCCAGGGTATAGCCACCCTCGACCCCGTCCAGCATCTCGTTCTTGATGCGGATGTTGGCGAATGTGCCGCGCATCATCACCTGATGGTTGCCCCGGCGTGACCCGTAAGAGTTGAACTCGCGCGGGGCGACCTGATGGTCCATCAGGTAGCGGCCCGCCGGGGTGCTGTCTTTGAACGACCCGGCCGGGCTGATGTGATCGGTCGTGACCATGTCGCCCAGAATTGCCAGAACGCGCGCGTCTTTGACGTTACTGATCACGCCGGGTTCAGCGCTCATGCCCTGAAAATACGGCGGGTTCTGAACATAGGTCGACGTGGCTGGCCAGTCGTAGGTCAGGCTGTCGGTTGTTTCGACGCCCTGCCATTTTTCGTCGCCGGTGAAGACCTCGGCGTATTTGGACTGGAACGCTTCGCGCGTGACGGTCTTTTCGACCAGCTCGGCAATCTCGGCCTGGGTTGGCCAGATGTCTTTCAGGAAGACATCGTTGCCATCCTGGTCCTGGCCCAGCGGTTCGCTGGTCAGATCGACGTTCATGTCCCCGGCCAGCGCATAGGCCACAACCAGTGGCGGGCTGGCCAGATAGTTGGCGCGCACATCCGGGCTGATCCGCCCTTCGAAGTTGCGGTTGCCCGACAAGACGCTGGTGGCGACCAGATCGCCGTCGTGAATGGCCGCCGAAATCTCGGGCTGAAGCGGGCCGGAGTTGCCGATGCAGGTGGTGCAGCCATAGCCGACCAGATTGAAGCCGATGGCGTCCAGATCTTCCTGCAGGTCTGCGGCTTCCAGATAGGCCGATACCACCTGCGATCCGGGCGCCAACGAGGTTTTCACCCAGGGCTTCCGGTTCAGCCCCAGCGCGCGCGCTTTGCGCGCCACCAGACCTGCACCGATCATCACATAGGGGTTCGAGGTGTTGGTGCAGGACGTGATCGACGCGATCACCACCTTGCCCGACGACATGGTGTAATCTTCGCCCTCAACCGGGACCGTCTTGTCCATTGGGCGCTTGAAGGTCTCTTCCATTTCCCGGGCGAATGCCGCCTTGGAACCGGTCAGGGCCACGAAATCCTGCGGGCGCTTGGGCCCGGAAATCGCCGGAACGATGGTTCCCATGTCGAGGCTGAGTGTATCCGTATAGATCGGGTCGTAATCTGCGCCACGCCACATGCCGTTGGCCTTGGCGTAGGCTTCGACCAGGGCGATCGTCTCATCCGCGCGTCCCGTGGTGCGCAGGTAACGCAGGGTCTCACCGTCAATCGGGAAGAAGCCGCAGGTGGCGCCGTATTCCGGGGCCATATTGCCGATAGTGGCCCGATCTGCCAGCGGCAGGCGGTCCAGCCCTTCGCCGTAGAATTCGACGAATTTGCCGACGACGCCTTTTTCGCGCAGCATCTGCACGACTTTCAGCACCAGATCGGTGGCGGTCGTGCCCTCGACCATTTCACCGGTCAGTTTGAAGCCGATGACCTCGGGGATCAGCATCGAGATCGGCTGGCCCAGCATCGCGGCTTCGGCCTCGATCCCGCCGACGCCCCAACCAAGGACCGCCGCGCCGTTGACCATTGTGGTGTGGCTATCGGTGCCGACCAGCGTATCGGGATAGGCAACCAGATCGCCGTTCTGATCCTTGTCGGACCAGACAGTCTTGGACAGATATTCCAGGTTCACCTGATGGCAGATGCCGGTGCCCGGTGGGACGACCTTGAAGTTGTCAAAGGCGGACTGACCCCATTTCAGGAAGGTATAGCGCTCCATATTGCGCTCATACTCGCGGTCGACATTCATCTGGAAGGCGCGCGGATTGCCGAATTCGTCGATCATGACCGAGTGGTCGATGACCAGATCAACCGGGGCAAGCGGGTTAATCTTTTCGGCATCGCCGCCGAGTGCCACAAGGCCGTCACGCATTGCTGCCAGATCCACAACTGCCGGAACACCGGTGAAATCCTGCATCAGAACCCGCGCCGGGCGATAGGCGATTTCGCGCGGATTCTTACCGCCCTTGGTCGCCCAGTCCGAAAATGCCTTGATGTCATCTGGGCTAACGGTCTTGCCATCTTCGAAGCGCAGCATGTTTTCCAGCACCACCTTCAGCGCCGCAGGAAGCCGTGAAAATTCGCCAAGGCCTGCCTTTTCGGCAGCATCCAGCGAATAATAGGCATAGGATTTACCATTCACTTCAAGAGTTTGACGGGTTTTGGCGCTGTCGTGGCCGACTTGAACAGGCATGTGCTGCCCTCCTGTTGAATCAGATGTAGGCGGATTTGACCCCGATGTGCCGCATGGGCGCGGGCTGGGCAAGTAGATGAAACATAATTTGTATACCGTGGTGTACTGTTGCCGAAAACCGCTGCACTGGCAGAGTTGCATTGCAACAACGCCGACACAATCAATCTCAAAACCTTGATTGGCGTTGAACGGGAACGCCCCTTAGGTAGGACAGGCAATCCACCGAAAGGCCCTGCCTCATGTTCCGTCTTGCCGCGGCTGCCGCCGCCCTGGTCCTCAGCCTGACGTCCGCGCCGGCCCATGCCGCCGACCCTGTCGTCGTGGTCGAATTATACACAAGCCAGGGCTGCAGTTCCTGCCCGCCGGCGGATAAATTGCTGGGCGAGCTGGCCGGTCGCAAGGACGTCCTGCCGCTGGCGCTGCATGTGGATTACTGGGATTATATCGGCTGGGCCGACAAATTCGCCAATCCCGCCCATACCAAGCGTCAACGCGCCTATGCGCGGGTTGCGGGCAGCCGCTCAATCTATACGCCGCAGATGATCGTGGGGGGCAAAGACCATGTGATCGGCTACAAGCCGATGGCGGTTGCGGATGCAATCCAGGCCAACCGGAAATCGGTCCCGATCGAGATCGGGATGGTCCGCAGCGGTAACTCCATCGTGATTTCCGCGCAACCACAGGGCAGGCTGCCGTCGGACATGCAGATCCAGCTGGTGCGCTATGCGCCGCGTCAAAGCGTCAAGATCGAACGCGGAGAGAATGCCGGAAAGACCATCAAATACCACAACATCGTTCTGGACTGGTCCGTCGTCGGCAAATGGGATGGCCGTGCGCCCTACCGGGCCGAGGTCAGCGCCCCAGCAGACGGCAAATATGCGGTGATCATTCAGCGCCGCGGTCCGGGCCCGGTGATTGCGGCGGCGCGGTTGAACTAACCCGCGTTTTCCCCGGCCTTGCTGGCGTTCCAGACGTCCAGCGGTATCCGTTTCCAGCGTTTGTGCAGATAGAACCATTGTTCGGGCCGTGCGCGGATGCGCGCCTCTAGCCCGTCGTTGAGCGCCTGCATCATTTCTTCGGGTGTGGAATGGGGAATCGGGGCGTCGACCTCAGCCAGGAAAGCAAGGCCATCGTCCTGGCGGGTGCCATA
>Ga0070727_10000363_pt1 | contig 57177 bp, 54 predicted proteins | sample tdAd472_FD_66722 | JGI IMG/M metagenome (GOLD analysis project Ga0070727, IMG submission 66722) | Marine sediment microbial communities from the Atlantic coast under amendment with organic carbon and nitrate - tdAd47.2 | ecosystem: Environmental > Aquatic > Marine > Coastal > Sediment | place... | reverse complement strand
GTCGCCCAGAAGTTCAGGACCACGAACTTGCCCTTGAACCGATCGAGCGTGATCGGCCCGTCTTTCTGGGCCAAAACGGGCACATCGGGGACCGGCAGGGGTTTCGCCAACGGCTCGTAATTCTGGACCTGACCCTCGATGGGCGGCCCGGAATCGGCGTTTGCGCTGGTCTGCAGGCCCAAAGGGCCCCACATCACAAGCGCGAGTGCGGCGAAGGTCGTGAACAGAAAAACTTTCATCCGGCGTATCATATCGTTAAACGTCGCTCCCAGTAATGCGAGCCCGAAAGCCATGAGCCCAAACGACACACGCAAGCCAGCCAATGCGCAATGGGGCGGCCGATTCACCTCCGGACCGTCGGAGGTCATGGAACGCATCAATGCGTCCATCGGCTTTGACCAGCGCTTTTTCGCCCAGGATATTGCCGGGTCGCGCGCGCATGCCCGGATGCTTGTCGAACAAGGCATCCTATCATCTGAAGATGGGCAGGCCATTCATGACGGTCTAGACACGATTTCGCGAGACATCGAGGCCGGCAATTTCGACTTCTCGGTGGCGCTCGAAGATATCCATATGAATATCGAGTCACGGCTGCGCGAGCTGGTCGGCGATGCGGCCGGGCGGCTGCACACGGCGCGTTCGCGCAACGATCAGGTCGCGACCGATTTCCGGCTCTGGGTGCGTGACGAGATCGACGCGCTCGACGGCCAGCTTCGCGGGCTTCAGGCCGCCCTGCTCGACAAGGCAGAGGCCCATGCCGATACGGTCATGCCCGGCTTCACCCATCTGCAGACGGCCCAGCCGGTCACCTTCGGCCACCATCTGCTCGCCTATGTGGAGATGTTCGGGCGCGACCGCAGCCGGCTCGCCGATGCCCGCGCGCGGCTGAACGAATCGCCGCTCGGCGCCGGTGCGCTGGCAGGCACGTCCTTTCCCATCGACCGCGCCGCGACGGCGGCCGCACTCGGCTTCGACCGGCCCATGGCCAATTCCCTCGACGCGGTGTCCGACCGGGATTTCGCGCTCGAATTCCTGTCGGCGGCCGCCATCTGCACCACGCATATCTCGCGTTTCGCCGAGGAGCTGGTGATCTGGTGCAGCGACGGGTTCCGGTTCATCGCCCTGTCCGACGCCTACACAACCGGCAGCTCGATGATGCCCCAGAAGCGCAACCCCGATGCCGCTGAGCTGTCGCGGGCCAAGACGGGCCGCGTCTATGGCGCGCTGATCGGCCTGCTGACGGTGATGAAGGGGCTGCCGCTGGCCTATTCCAAGGACATGCAGGAAGACAAGGAGCCGGTCTTCGATGCGGCAGATTCGCTGTCGCTGGCGCTCGCCGCCATCGCCGGTATGGTCGTCGATATGCAGGCCCGGCCCGAGAACATGCGCGCGGCGGCGGGCAAGGGTCACTCCACGGCCACCGATCTGGCCGACTGGCTGGTCCGGGCCGCGGGCGTGCCGTTCCGCGATGCCCACGCGATCACGGGCACGGTCGTGGCGCTCGCCGACGAAAAGGGCGTGACCCTGGCCGAGCTCTCGATCGGGGATATGCAGGGCGTGGATGAGCGGATCAGCGCCGACGTCTTCGATGTCCTGACGGTCGAGGCCTCGGTCGCCAGCCGGACGAGCTTCGGCGGCACCGCGCCGGACAATGTCCGCGCGGCGGTCACCGATGCGCGTGCGCGTTTTCTCGCGCCAGATGGGGTGAAATAGGATGCACCGGCTGATCGCGCGCACGTCACGGCATGTTTTGGTCGCCCTGGTCCTGGCCATGGCGCTGACCGCGTGCGGCAAGAAAGGCCCGCCGAAGCCGCCCGAAGGCGAGGAAATCACCTACCCGCGCACCTATCCGACCCGCTGACCAACAGCCGGTCCAGAGACGTCATCATGAGCCAATTTGCATACCGGAACGGCGAGCTTCACGTCGAAGGCGTGCGCCTGTCGCGCATTGCCGAGGACGTGGGAACGCCCGTCTATGTCTATTCCGAGACCGCGCTGACCGACGCCTACCGGCGCTTCGCCGGGGCGCTGGCCGACGCCGGTCTCGATGCGCGTGTCTGCTATGCCATGAAGGCCAACTCGAACCTGGCCGTCGTCCGGGCGCTGGCGGCATGCGGTGCGGGCGCCGACGTGGTGTCCGGCGGCGAGCTGGCGCGGGCCATCGCGGCGGGCGTCGATCCCGCCGAGATCGTGTTTTCCGGCGTCGGCAAGACCGCCGACGAGATGCGCCAGGCCATCGCCGCGGGAATCGGCCAGTTCAACGTCGAATCGATCCCCGAGCTCGACCGTCTGTCCGAGGTCGCGGCCGCCGCCGGCGCAAACGTCAACGTGGCGGTGCGGGTGAACCCGGACGTGGATGCCGACACCCACCACAAGATTTCGACCGGGCGCCATCACGACAAGTTCGGCATCGATATTGACCGCGCGCGTGATGTCTATGCCCACGCCGCGGCGCTGCCGGGGATCGCCGCCAACGCGGTCGCCGTGCATATCGGCAGCCAGCTGACGGATCTGTCGCCCTTCCGCGCGGCCTTCGCGCGTGTCGCGGCGCTGGTTCAGGATTTGCGGGCCGACGGCCACGACATCGTCAAGCTCGATCTCGGCGGCGGGCTCGGGATCGCCTATGGGCACCAGAACCCGCCTGACCCGCGCGACTATGCCGCCATCGTCGCCGATACCGTCGGCGCGTTGGGCTGCGTCCTCGTGTTCGAGCCGGGCCGCTACCTGGCCGGACCCGCGGGCGTGCTGCTGACGGAAATCATCTACATCAAGGATGCCGAGACCCGCAGCTTTGCCATCGTCGATGCGGCCATGAACGACCTGGTCCGGCCGGCCATGTATGACGCCCATCATGAGCTCCTGCCGGTGCGCGAGCCCGGCGCAGACGACCACACCCACAGCTACGACATTGTCGGGCCGGTCTGCGAAACCGGCGACACCTTCGCCACCCAGCGCGATCTGCCGGCGCTGGCGGCGGGTGAACTTGTCGTGATCCGCGATGCGGGTGCCTATGGCGCGGTGATGGCTTCCGGTTACAATAGCCGCCCGCTGATCGCCGAAGTCCTCGTTCGCGGAGATGCCTTCAGCGTCGTGCGGGCGCGCCAGGAAATCGCCGCAATGCTGGCGCAGGAATCATTGGCGGATTGGCAGAGCTAGCAAGACGCCGTCTCGGTTGACGGCCACATCAGGGGCCGGAATGAGCGACCTGAACGACCAGCACCCGAACACCGACATCGCACCGGCACGCCTCGGCTTCCGCCGCACCGTGGCACGGGCCGCGATGTTCTGGGAACGGGCATGGCCGGCACTTTGGCCGGCAATGGGGGTCGCGGGCCTGTTCCTTGCCATTGCCCTCCTGGGCGCGCTGCTGCTGTTGCCGGGCTGGCTCCACGGACTGGCCCTCGTCGGCTTTGCGCTCGTCTTCGCAACGCGCCTGTGGGTCGGCATCCGCCGCATAAAGCCGCCGACCGGTGCCGAAGCGACCCGCCGGCTGGAAACCGATTCCGAACTTCCCCACCGCCCGTTGACGGTCATCCAGGATCGGCCCGCAATCGGGGTCGTCGACCCCGAAACCGATCTGCTCTGGCGCCGGCATCTGGCCCAGGCCGCGGCAGCCGCCCGCAACATCCGTCTGCGCTGGCCCCGTCCGAACATGGCGGGCCGCGATCCCTATGCCTTGCGCATTGGGCTCGGCCTGTTGCTGGTCGTTGGCCTGTTCGCGGCCGGCAGCGATGCGGCCGACCGGGTGACCAAGGCATTCACACCGGATTTACGGGGCCTGACAAACACCCGATCCGCCAGCCTCGAACTCTGGATCACGCCGCCCGACTACACGAATCTGCCGCCGCGCCTGCTCGCCAGCGCCGACCCGAAATCGACGGCCGGCCCGGATGCCGGCGGGCATGCCGATATCGCGGTTCCCGTCGGCAGCACACTTCTGGCCCAGGTCAGCCACGCGCGGCGCACGCCGAGCTTGCATATCGGTGACACGAGCCAGGATCTCGAATCGGTTTCGCAGGACAGCTGGCGGACGGAGGCGATTCTGGAATCGGTCGGTCCGCAGGAGACGCGGGTCAACGCGTCGGGCCGCACGATCGGTGCATGGCAGATCATCGTGCTGCCGGACACCGCGCCGGAGATCAGCTTCGTCGAATCGCCCCAGGGCACCGACAGCAACACCCTGCAGATCAGCTATGACGCCGTGGACGATCATGGCGTTGTTGCGGCCGCGGCGGAGATCACCTGGCCCGGCGGGACGGCCAATCAGGCCGTCCGGCCCGTCACCATCGAACTCCCCCTGCCCCGGCCGGATCCGCGCGAAGGCAGCGCCGTCAGCGTTCATGATTTGACCGCGCATCCCTGGGCGGGCCTGGAGGTCGACATTCGCCTCACCGCGACCGACGGCCGCGGACAGACGGGACAGACGGACCGGCTCGCGGTGTTTCTGCCGGAGCGAAGCTTCAACCACCCGGTGGCGCGCGAAATTATTGCGCAGCGCCGCGTGCTCGCACTTTCACCCGGCAACCGCCGCGAGGTGGCCCGCTCACTCCACAACCTCGGCAGCTTTCCCCAGCGCTTCGACAATGACATCGTGGTCTTCCTGGCCTTGATGTCGGCCCGATCACGGCTGGCGCACGCCCCCGCGAACAGCGACCCAGCCCCGATCCTGTCGCAGCTCTGGGACACGGCGCTGCGGCTCGAGGACGGCGCGCTTTCGCTCACTCAACGCGAGCTCGCCGAGCTCCAGGAGCAGCTGCAGCAGGCGATCGAGAACGGCGCCAGCGACGAAGAGGTCCAGGCGCTCATGGAGGAGCTGCGGGCCGCGCTCGACCGGTATCTCGAGGCGCTCGCGCAAAACCTGTCGCAGGCCCTGGAGGGGATGGACCTGTCGTCGCTCCCCGAAGCGGGCGAGGAACTCGACATCATCGATCAGGAGGCCATCCAGAATCTTCTTGAGCAACTGGAACAGATGGCCCGCCTCGGCGACACCGAGGGCGTCCAGCAACTGCTCGAACGCATGCAGCAGATGCTCCAGGCCCTCCGGGACGCGCCGAACCAGCTTCAGCAGCAGTCCAACTCGCCGGCGCAGGAGATGCTCCGCGACCTGCAGGATGTCGTGCGCCGCCAGCAGGAACTGCAGGATGACGTCTTCCAGCGCAATCAGCGTGGCGAGCGGCTGTCGGAGGAAGAGGCGCAACGCCTGCGCGCCGCGCAGAATGAAATTCGCCGCCAGCTGGGCGAACTCATGCGGCAGCTCGGCGAGATGACGGATCAGATTCCGGAAAATCTCGGCAACGCCGAAGACGCAATGGGTGACGCCGAGAGCGCGCTCGAGGGCGGCGACCTGCCGGGGGCCCTGGGCGACCAGGCCCGCGCCCTGGCGGAGCTTCAACAGGGTGCCCAGAGCATGGCGCTGCAGATGCTGCGCCGGCCCGGGCAAGGCCCGGGCCCCGGCCAGCAAGGCGGACTCGCCCAGCCCGGCCAGGAAGGGTTCGACCCGCTCGGTCGACGGCTGCCCACCGAGAATCAGGATCAACCCTTCGGCGCGGACAGCGCGCAGCAGGGCATCGGCGATGGGGAACAGGCGCGCCGCGCGCTTGAAATCCTCGACGAGCTCCGCAACCGCGCCCTCGACCAGACGCGTCCGGTACTCGAGCGAAACTATCTTGAGCGGCTGTTACGCCGGTTTTAGGAGTTCAAGACACGCCGCCGGCGGCAATCCGCTCTCTGCAACGCCAATCGGTCAGTGCGTGCGCCGCCCGTTTTGGGACATCGCATCTTCCGCCGCATCGCAGATTTGTTTCAGGCTGAACGGTTTCGCGATCACCTCGTGAATCAGCTCCTCGAGATTGTGCGCCCGCTGCCGTTCCGCGGCATACCCGGTCATCATCAGGATCGCTGTTTTCGGATGCTCCTTGGCAACCTTCAGCGCCAGGGCGATGCCATCCATGCCTGGCATCACGATATCCGTGATCAGGAGGTCGAAATCCTCGTCCACACCCAGCACATCGAGCGCGTCGAGGCCGTCATTGGCCGTCGCCACGTCGTGGCCGCCATGGACCAGCGCACGGCGCACAAACTCGCGCACCGCGCCGTCATCTTCAGCTATCAGAACTCGTGCCATACCTTCTCCACCCCCTATCCTCGCGCGCAACGTCCCGCGCGCTATGCCTACCCCCAAGCCCGGCCTGTCTTCGCCACAAGCAGGGCACCGGATCGTCGTACACCAGGGCAGACTCCGCAAAGGCGGAGGGAGTGACGATCTTCGTGTTAAGGATTTTCGCTGGGATTGGTAAACAAAACGCTAACGTTCGCCGCCTGCGCCGGGATTTCTTCGGTTTGGGAGGTAAACGAAGCCCGTTCACCGGGGCCGAGACGCCGCGTGTCGATCGTGAAGGACCAGGATTTCAGCGCGTTCTTGTCGGCATCCGAAATCAGGACAAAAAGCTCGGGAATGTCGCGGGCACCATTGGAGACGTTGATCACCTCTCCCTTCAGTGCCAGCTTGCCGTCCTCGGCGGAAACGTTGAACTCGACCTCGAGTCCCTCGCCCGGGGGCGGGAACGCATCGATGCCGATGCTGGCGTAGATCGCCTCGGCCTGCGGCACGGCGAGCGCGATGGGGCCCCGGCCAAACCACAGAACCCCGAGAATCGCGACCAACAACGCCGCCGACACCATCCAGGCGATGCGCGGGCTCGGCGCGGACCGCGGACGGTGAAGCGCCGGCAGGTTCCGCCGGGATTTACCCGAATCCTCTTCGTCCGGTTCATACGGCGTCACTTCGATGGGAAGCGGCTGACCCTCTTCCGGTTCCGGCATCGATTCGTACCAGACATGGGCGCACTTGCCGCACTTCACCCGCCGGCCGTCGGGCGCAAGGTGCGCCGCGTCGAGCGCAAACCGCGTATGGCAGTCGGGGCAACTCAGGATCATCGATCGGTTATCGCGGTTACAGGTAAATCGAGCATGAAAGCCAAGTATAAACCATTCACACGCCCGGATCGCGAATCGGAAATGACCCGATGCGTGGAAAAAGAAAGGCACACAGGTACCTGTGTGCCCATGGCTTTACCCCCGGGTGGCATCATGCCAACGTGAGCACCGAACAGGGCCGAGTCGAAATTCTCGAATTTCCCGGTCCCCCCATCCCAACCGGAGGCGCCTTTTCGTGTTGCGCTTCGAAAATGTCGGAATGCGCTACGGCATCGGGCCGGAGATTCTGCGCGATGTCAGTTTCTCCCTCGCGCCCGGCTCGTTTCATTTTCTGACCGGGTCCAGCGGCGCGGGCAAGACGACCCTGCTGAAGCTGATGTATCTCGCCTTGCGCCCGACCCGGGGGCTCGTCCACCTGTTCGACAAGGACATTTCCGTCACGCCGCGAGGCGATATGCCGGCGCTGCGTCGGCGAATCGGCGTGGTGTTTCAGGATTTCCGGCTGATCGACCATATGACCGCCGTCGAGAATGTGGCGTTGCCGCTGCGCGTGAACGGCGGACGCCATGCCGAGATCGACTCCCATGTGCGGGAGTTGCTGAGCTGGGTCGGGTTGGGCGAACGCCTGGACGCGCGCCCCTCGACCCTGTCCGGCGGACAGCAGCAGCGCATCGCCATCGCGCGCGCCGTGATCAACCGCCCGCGCCTGCTGCTGGCCGACGAACCGACAGGCAATGTCGACGACCATATCGCGGTGCGCCTGATGCATCTGTTCGAGGAACTGAACAAGGCCGGCACCACCATTGTTATCGCGACCCATAACCATGCGCTGGTCGAGGAGTTCGGACACCCGGTGCTGCAGCTCGACGATGGCGAACTGGTGGTGCGCCACGCCGGAACGTCCGCCGCGAGACCCACATGATGCGGGCACGACGGGCCGATATGCCGTTCGAGCGTGACCAATCCACCCGGTTCCTGCCGTGGATCGTGGCGCTCATGGTCTTCCTGGGAGCGTTGATGTTCGCCGGTGCGCTGGTGGTTTCCCACACCATCGACAGTTGGGACAGCACGCTGACCGGGCGGATGACGGTGCAGATACCCCACGACGCCGCCACCGACGCCGCCACCGAAACGCTTGTCACGATGCTCGACGCGACCCCCGGCGTCACCGCCGTCCGGCCGGTCCCGGCCGGTGAGGCCCGCGCACTGCTCATTCCGTGGCTCGGCGAGGAGGTCGTGGATTCGGGCCTCCCCATACCCGCGCTGATCGATGTCGAGCTGGCCGCCGGTGCCCGCCTCGACGCAACCCTGCTGGCGGTCCGTTTGTCCCGATCGGTTCCGGGCACAACCGTCGACGATCACAGGGCCTGGCTTTCCGCGCTGATCAATCTCGGACGGACCGTCGAAATACTCGCCTTCGTCATCCTGGGGCTGATCGCCTCGGCCGCCATCGTCGCGGTGATCTTCACAACGCGCAGCGGCTTGGCGGTCCACGCGGCCATCATCGAGCTGCTGCATCAAATGGGTGCGCACGACAGCTATATCGCCGGCCAGTTCCAGCTTCAGGCCATGATGCTGGCCTTGCGCGGCGGGATCGCGGGCGCGGCCGCGGCGGCGATCGTTCTCCTGATTTTCGCATGGGTCGGACAGGGCATCGATGCGGCGTTCCTGCCACCCGTCACCCTGGCGATCACCGAATGGTTGGCCCTCCTGATCGTCCCGGCGGGTGCGGTGGCCATCGCAATGCTGACCGCGCGCCTCACCGTTCTGCGCGCGCTCGCGCGGATGCCCTGATGGCCCGGTTGCGAAAACGCCGGTGGCGCAGAATTGTCGTGCCGGCGGGGCTTCTGGCCTGTGCCTGGCTCGTCGGCCTTTTCCTGTTCGTCGACCGCATCCCGGTCGTGACCAGCGGCCGCGACGCCGGCCTGCGCACCGAGGCCATTGTAGTGCTGACCGGCGGGCGCGGCCGGGTCGAACGGGGCACGGAACTCCTGGCGCAATCTGCAGCGCGGTCGATGCTGATCTCCGGTGTCGGCCCCAATGTCGCGGCGCGCGACGTGATCCCGGTCGCCCAGCTTGCGCAGGCCGTCCTCGAATGTTGCGTGACACTGGGCCGAGCGGCCCGAAACACAAGGGAGAATGCGGTCGAAACCGCCGGCTGGGTGGCCGCAAATGACGTCGCCAGCCTGCGCCTCGTGACCGCCGACTTTCACATGCCGCGAAGCCTGCTTGAGTTCCGCGCCCGCTTGCCCGATGCGACGATCGTTCCCGACCCGGTCAAGTCACAGAATCTGCGCCTGACACGCTGGTGGCTTTGGCCCGGCACGGCCTTCCTGCTGGCCGGGGAATACAACAAATACCTGGCGGCCCGCGTGCGGGTGTCCATAACCCGAATGCTGGATCGGCGTTAAAGCGAATGCGCGCCGTTCTGTTCACAACCCTGTTCTACGGATGGACAACGCTGGCCGGACTGCTGGTGTTGCCGCTGCTGCTCGGGCCGCCCCCGCCGCTGCTGGCTTACAGCCGCTTCTGGGTCCGGGGCACGCTCTGGCTGTTGCGGGTCACTGTCGGACTGTCCCACCGGGTGGTCGGCGTGGAGAACATCCCGGCGGGCCCGGCGCTGTTCGCGATCAAACATCAATCGGCCTGGGAAACGCTGGCGATCAATCTGATCATCCGCAACCCGGCCATCGTGCTCAAACGCGAATTGACCTGGATTCCCATCTTCGGCTGGTTCCTGATCCGCACCGGCCAGATCGCCATCGATCGGTCCGGCGGCATGTCCGCCCTGCGCGGTATGGTCAAGGCGGCGCATGCGGCGCTCGCGGATGGGCGCTCGATCGTCATCTATCCCGAGGGCACCCGGGTCGCGCCAGGCGCGCGGGAGCCCTATCACCCCGGCATCGCGGCCCTCCATGGGGCGCTGGATGTTCCCGTCGTTCCGGTCGCCGTGAATTCCGGTGTGTTCTGGCCACACCATATGCTCGGTCTGCGCCCCGGGGTCATCACCATCGAGTTCCTGCCGGCGCAGCCTGCCGATCTCTCCCGGCACGACTTCGTTCAAACGCTTGAAACGGCAATCGAAAATGCGTGCGATCGGTTGCATCGGGAAGCGGTCTCCACAACCGACCCTTCGCAGCCTCGATAGGCTGTGGATAAAGTTGTGGAAGATCGACGCCCCATCCGGATGCCAAGCGAACGGCCAATAGGCTTCGAGTAAAAATCAAAAGTCGCGAGAAGCGGCGTGCCGGGCAACGGAATTATTCTCTCTATATTTCAGTTATCTTTCACTTCTGCCGCAATAGCACGCTCACTTTCCCTTTCGGCCGGATGCGAAGTCTTGGAAAAATCCTGTTTTTCGCTTCGCAGAGGCCGGGGAATGCTGAATTGCAACGCGCGGTGCACTTGCCGGTACCGTCCGACCGGTCGTCATTAAGGTTCTGTGGATAAATCCGCGCCCGGCACCCCGCTCACAACGGAACCGGTTGCAATAGTTCGGATATTAGCAAGTGCGAGTTATACCGTCGGGGCGGGTGTCTGGCGGGTCGCCAACTTGTGCAGGCGGCGCAGGGGCTGATCGGAAATCCCGAGCGCGTCGAGATGGCTCACCGTGTTGCTTAAATACTCGGTGTTGGGCCCGCTTCGGCCATGGCCCTGGAGGATCAGACGCAACGCCTCGTCCTCGGACAAACGCCCGGCATACTGAACATGATTGTGGGCCGCCGTGTAGGTGTGGGCTCTGATGGTCGTATCGCCGATCCGGGCCGTCACCCAGCGGGGCATATAGACCCGGGTGACCATTTCACGGCGGATCAGATACTCGACCGCCGCCTCCGCATGGTCGGCCGCCACCCGGTAGGCCACGCCGGTGCAACTGCCGCCATTGTCGAGGCCGAGCACCAGGCCCGGCCGCTCGCGCGTCCCGCGATAGACATGGGAGTACACACAGAATGCGCGGTGATAACCGTGCACCAGCGCGCGCGCGCGATCGACGAAGGGAAAATCCGGCCGCCACATGAGCGAGCCGTAACCGAAGATCCACAAATCCTCGCCCGCCGGGTGGGTCTCCATCACCGCGCGCAGCGTCCAGGCCAGTTCCTCCTCGGTCAGCTCATACTGATCGGTCAGGTGGCTGAGGTCGGGCTGTTCCTTCAACATCGACATGGCGGCGCGTTGGTTTCCTTTGTCGGGCGCGGGGTGATATCGCGCGGCATGTCTCGACGCCGCGGCAAACCCCGACTAGGTTGACCGGCAAGCTTCTTAGGCAACTGGCTGCATATGATCCAGCGAAAGTATTTGATTCCCGCCGGCGTGGTGGCTTTGTTCGTGGCCGTCTGGACCCTCGGCTGGTTCTGGTTCGCCCGGGAAATCCAGGTCGGCCTCCAGGAATTTGCCGCCAACCAGGACGGCAATCCGGTCACCCTGTACTGGGACGGTGTCCGGGTCGACGGCTATCCGAACCGGCTGAACACCCACCTCACCCGGCCCCGCGGCGTCTGGTCGGGACCCGACGGGGAGGTCACCTGGGCGGGCGCGGACACGATCCTGGGCTTCTTCACCGATGGCGGCCGGACGGTCTCGTTTCGCGCCCCGGGCACCCACGACGTCACCCTGCGCGCCAACGGCGCCGAGCGCCGCATGGCCGCGACCGGCCAGGGCCTCGGCGGCCGCGTGGATTTCGACGGCAACGGGCGGGCAACGGGCCTGCGCGGGCTCGCCACCGAGCTCGACATCGCCGTCGACGGCCGGCCGGCGACCTCCCTCGACCGGGCCGCATTTGACTGGTCGCAGGTCGAAAATCAGGCCGATTCCGACGGCATTCACCCCGATTCAGCCGGCCAGACACTGATTTTTTCGCTTTCCGGGGTGTCTTTGACGGCCGCCGGACTCGATGCGAACCTCGCCGCGACGCTCGGGCGCAAGCTCGATCAGCTGGCCGGCCGGCTGTCCGTGCGCGGCGCGCTCGACCCCGCCGACCTGTCGCCCGGCGGCCTGGCGCGCTGGCGCGACGGCGGCGGTACGCTTGAGGTTGCGGACTTCACGCTCGCCTGGGGGCCGCTGCGGATCGCCGGCGACGGCACCCTCGCGGTGGACGATGCCCTGCAGCCCGTTGGTGCCTTCACGGCACAAATCGCGGGCCTCGACCGGCTCGTCGATCTGCTGGAGCAAACCGGCCAAATCCCCCCCCAACACGCCGCAATTGCGCGGATTGGAGTGGCGGTGCTGACCCGCGCGCCGGCCAATGGCGGGCCGCCGCAGGCCCGGGTGCCGGTCTCGATCCAGGACCGGCAGCTGTCGGTCGGCCCGATCCCGCTGCTGCGGCTGCCGGTCATCGACTGGAACTAGATCAGCCGTCCTCGTCCGCGGAAGGCTTGCCGTTCTCGGTGTATTGGAACCGCCCGGCCTGGCGCGCCTCGATCACGCCCCGGCGGATATCTCGGGTGCGCGAGAACAGCTCGAACAGCGCATCGCCGTCATCGTGGCGGATCGCGCGCTGCAGCGCCGTCATGTCCTCGGTGAAGCGCCCGAGCATCTCCAGCACCGCGTCCTTGTTGAGCAGGAACACGTCGCGCCACATCACCGGATCCGACGCCGCGATGCGGGTGAAGTCGCGGAACCCGCCGGCGGAATATTTGATCACCTCGCGGGTGGTGACCACATCGTCGTCACGGTGCTTCGCCTCGAGCTCGGTCTCGAGATCCGCGGCGGTCGCAACGATCGTGTAGGCGATCAGATGGGGCAGATGGCTGGTGATCGCCAGCACCCGGTCGTGATGCTCGGCATCCATGACTTCCACGTCCGCGCCCATGCCCTGCCACAGCCGCGAAAGCTTGGCGACGGCGTCTGCGTCCGCGCCCGGCGGCGGGGTCAGAATTGAAAAGCGGTTCTGGAACAGCTCGGCGAAGCCGGATTCCGGCCCGGAATGCTCCGTGCCCGCGACCGGATGCCCGGGCACGAGGTGGACGCCATCGGGCATATGCGGCGCCATCGCCGTGATCACCGAGCCCTTGACCGAGCCCACATCGGTGACGATCGCGCCGGGCGACAGCGACGCGCGCATGGCCGCGGCGACCGCCCCGCACGCGCCGACCGGCGTGGCGACCACGACCAGATCCGCCCCGGTCACGGCGCCGGCGATGTCGGCATGCATGCTGTCGACGATGTCGAGCGCATCGGCGCGCGCGCGCACCTCGGCATCGGCGTCGTGACAGGCCACATGCCCGGCCAGCCCGTTGGCGCGGATCGCAAGGGCAACGGACGAGCCGATCAGGCCGACCCCGATGATCGCGACCCGGTCAAATATCTGCGTGTCGCTCATGTGCCCTCTACAAACGCGCGCAACGCGGCGAGCACATCCAGCATTTCGTTGCGCGTGCCCATCGACATCCTCACCCAGTCGGGCAGGCCGTAGCCGGCCACACGGCGGGTCACGATCCCGCGCTCGAAAAGGAAGCGGTAGGCGGCCTCCGCATTCTGTTCGCTCTCGGGATCGAAGTGGATGATCACGAAATTGCCCACCGACGGATTGACGGTCAGCCCCAGCGCCTCCACCTCGGATGTGAACCAGGGCAACAACTCGGCGTTCAGATCGCGCGCGCGGGCCGTGTGCTCGGTGTCATCGAGCGCGGCGATGCCCGCCGCGATCGCCGGCGCGGAGACGTTGAAGGGCGGCCGCACCCGGTCGAGAATTTCGATGATCTCGGCAGGGCCATAGGCCCAGCCGATGCGCAAGCTGGCGAGCGCGTAGATCTTCGAGAATGTCCGCGTCATGACCACGTTCGACGCCTCGCGCACCAGCGCGATACCGGGATCGTAGTCCGGGGCCACGACATACTCGGCATAGGCCGCATCGAGGACCAGAAGGACATCGTCGGGCAGGCCCGCATGCAGGCGGCGCAATTCATCGTTGCCCAGATAGCTGCCGGTCGGATTGTTCGGGTTGGCGAGAAATACGATCTTCGTGCGCGCGTTTACACGGTCGAGGATCGCGTCCACGTCCGCCGTCAGGTCTGTCTCGGGTGCCGCCACGGGCGTCGCCCCGACGCCAAGAGTGGCGATCGGGTACATGGTGAAGCCATGTTCGCTGTAGATCGTCTCGTCGCCCGGCCCGGCATAGGCGAGCGCGAGCAGATCGATGAGCTGATCGGAACCGCAGCCGCAGATGATCCGCTCGACCTCGAGCCCGTGATGTTTGGCCAGGGCCAGGCGCAGGCTGCGCGCATCGATCTCGGGATAGCGGTGCATTTCCTCGCTGGACGCCGAATAGGCCTCCATCGCACGCCAGGACGGCCCGAACGCGCTTTCGTTCGAACTGATGACAATGCGGTCCGCACCGCCCGAACCGACTTCGCTGCCGGCATAGGGCGTGATCCGAAGCACACCGGGTTTGGCTTTGGGCGGTGCCACCTACTTATCTCCTGTTGCGTCCGGGCCCACATAGGCCCGGGCAAACGCGCCGAGCAAGCGGACATTCGAGGCTTCGAGCGTCATCGCGACCCCCTGGATACGGGCATCGTCGGCGCCGATAAAGCCGTCCAACTCGACAATATGAATACGCTCGTCCGGCGCGTGCGGATCATCCGTCACGGCCTGACCGGCCATCTCGAGCCCATTGCTCGCGCAGGCCTCGCCAACCCGCGCGCGGCTGACCGGCTTGGGACAGGAAAACATCAGCAGGCTCCGGTCGGCGCCCGATTCCTCGGGCACACCACGGGCCAGTACCAGCGCACCAACCGACGCTCCAACGGACGCACCGGCGGCGGTCGCGTCGTCATACCAAGGCAGGCGTGCGACCACATAAACATCCGTCGCATCGCGTACATCGCTCCACCAGCCGGGCGTGTCGGCGGCTTCGGGGAGCGGCACCAGCCCAACCGATACCTCACCGCGATGAACGGCGGAGACCACATGGGATGCCGATTCAAACCGCATCGTCGGCGTGTCGAAACCGAAATGCCCGTTCGCGAGGCGCAGCGCGGACCCATGCCCCTCAATCGGGCAATAACCGACCGTCAGCTGACCCTGAATACAGATCGAAGCGGCGATGATCTCGCGCCAGAGCCGGACGACAGAGGCGTGGGAGAGGTCGCCGTGATGGCGGGCCAGGAGCCGATGCAGCAACTGGGCCTCGCGGGCCGGACGAAACGTGACCTGGCCATCGACCGCCTTGCGCCGGCCGATTTCAGATACGACTTCGCCACGCCGCATCAACAGATCATGCAGCTGCTCATCGATCGAATCGATCTCGCGGCGCAGCGCCGCCAAGTCGTCTGGCGCGGGGCTCATTGTCTTAACCATCCGGGAAATTAGCGGCCGAATATGTATCGCCCCCCCGGTATTTTGGCAAAGAAAACGTTGACACCCCTCCACGGCCCCACCTAGCTATGCGAGCGTTGCGGTCGCGTTTTGCCCCGCAACACCGGCCTCAAAACATGCTCAGGCGATGACAAAGCAGGAACCAAACGGCGCTGTGAACTCCGGCGCGGCAATTGCGGTTGAACCGGCGGTCACAAACCTTCCGGGCCAGCGGCTTGTGCTGGGCGAGACCGACCCCCTGCAGCTCGCGTCGGGCCAGATGCTGGGGCCGTTCACGGTCGCCTATCAGACCTACGGCACCCTCAACGCCGACAAGTCGAATGCCATCCTCGTCTGCCATGCCCTGACCGGCGACCAGTATGTCGCGGAAACCCATCCCGTGACCGGCAAGGATGGTTGGTGGGGGAGCATTGTCGGGGCCGGCCGCACCATCGACACCGACACGTATTTCGTCATCTGCATCAATGTACTGGGCGGGTGCATGGGAACGGCAGGTCCAAAGGATATCGACCCGCGCACCGGCAGCCCGTTCGGGCTGAATTTCCCCGTCATCACAATCGCCGACATGGTCGCGGCCCAAAAGCGCGTTATCGAGCATCTGGGTATCACCAAGCTGTTCGCCGTGATCGGCGGGTCCATGGGTGCGATGCAGGCTCTCGAATGGGCGTCGCGCTTTCCCGAGATGGTGTTCTGCGCGATTCCGATCGCCGGGGCCGCGCGTCATTCCGCCCAGAATATCGCGTTCCACGAAGTCGGCCGCCAGGCGATCATGGCGGACCCGAACTGGTGCGGCGGCGCCTATTACGGCCGGGATGTCGACCCCGAACGCGGGCTCGCGGTCGCACGCATGGCCGCGCACATCACCTATCTTTCCGATTCCGCGTTGCATCGAAAATTCGGACGCAACCTGCAGGATCGGCCGGAGATCACGTTCGGCTTCGACGCGGACTTCCAGATCGAGAGTTATCTGCGCCATCAGGGCCGCTCCTTCGTCGAGCGGTTCGACGCCAATTCCTATCTCTACATCACCCGCGCCATGGATTATTTCGACCTCGCCGCGGAACATGATGGCCAGTTGCCGGCGGCCTTCGAAGGTTCGCCGGTCCGCTTCTGTCTCGTCAGCTTCACGTCCGACTGGCTGTTTCCGACATCGGAGTCACGACAGATCGTGCATGCGCTGAATGCCGTGGCTGCGTCCGTCAGTTTTGTCGAAATCGAGACCGATTCCGGACATGACGCGTTCCTGCTTGAGGAGCCCGAATTCTTCCGAATTCTATCCGGCTTCCTGCGCGGTGCCGCAGACCAGTACGCGCAGTCGGCGATCGGGACCAGCGCATGAACAGACAGGAATCAACCGGCACGGCGCGCATTCGCGTCGACCAAAAACTGATCGCCGATATGGTGACGCCCGGCAGTCGCCTGCTCGATGTGGGTTGCGGTGACGGCGTGCTGCTGGACCTGCTGGTCCGGGAACGCCAAGTCGACGGGCGTGGCATCGAGCTCAGCCAGGAGGGCGTGAACACCTGCGTCGCGCGCGGGCTGGCCGTGGTGCAGGGCGACGCGGAAACCGATCTGCACAATTATCCCGACGACGCGTTCGATTTCGCCCTTCTTTCGCAGACACTGCCGGCGATTTTCGACGTGAAGGGTGTGTTGCGCGAATTGCTGCGCATCGGCCGCTGCGCCGTCGTCAGCTTTCCGAATTTCGGGTACTGGCGGGTGCGTACCGACCTGCTGTTCCGCGGCCGCAGCCCCGTGTCGGACAATTTGCCCAACGCCTGGTATGAGTCCCCGAATATCCGGTTTTTCACCCTGACCGATTTCATGGACCTCCTGGCCGAGCTGGACCTCACGGCCCAGCAGATCATCACGATTGATCGGCGTGGCCGGGCGCGATCACAGAACGAGATCGGCCATTGGACGAACCTTCTCACCGAGCAGGCGATTTTCCTGATCGGCCGGAGCTGACCGCGCGCCCGGTCCCCTCGACCGGCGACATCGCCGCACCGCGTGCGGGCAGAGCCACATAAAAGCGGCGGCGAACCTTCTCGCCGGCAAGCGTGCCGCCGTAGATCTGCTTCGTCGCCTCGACAATCGTCACCCCACCGACGGGATTGAGCCAGCGCAGCCCCATGCGCTCCCACGCGGGTGCGGCCGAAAGCCAGAACCGGCGCCGCGATGGCGGGAAGAACAGCGCGCGCGCATCGCGAACCGGCGTGAACATCGATTGGCGCAAGGCCTTGTTGAGCTGTTCGGTCGAGAACGGGTGTCCATGACCGAACGGGGTGTGATCCGTGCGCGCCCAAATCGAACGGCGGTTCGGCACGGCCACAATCAGGCGGCCGCCCTCCGCAAGCACACGCCACATCTCGCGCAACATCAGATGCGCGTTCTCGCTGTACTCCAGGCCGTGCATCAACAGAATCCGGTCCACGGACAGGTCGGGCAGCGGGATCTCATCCTCGTGCGCCACGAGCGCGAGATTGCGCTCGCCGGTGATCCGCTCCGGCCAGGCGAGTACACCCATACGCGTCGGCATTACTGCGGCGACGCGCTCCGCTTCGTCCACGAACGGGGTCAGATACGGGGTCGCATAGCCGAAACCCAAAACCCGCATACCCTGCAGATCGGGCCAGAGCGCGCGTATTTGCCGCCGGATCATGCGCCGGGCGACGGACCCCAAGCTGGACGCGTAAAAATCGCGCAAATCAACGACATCGAGAATCATGGCGCGACGTTAACACAGGATTTCGGCGCGCGGCGGCACCCCTGTTTCGAACGCAATTCTGTTTGCATGCATCCGCGTGTATCCTGTCGCACAGGCGCTTAAACCACTGCCAGACGGCCGGCGTTCGGAACGCCGGCTCAGCGAGGACAACATGAAGCTTTTCTATTCCGCCGCCTCTCCATATGCGCGCAAAGCCCGGGTCGCCGCGATCGAGTCCGGCGCCAGTGACAAACTTGAAACCGAAGAAATTCTCCCTTGGGAAGACCCGGCCGGGTACCGGGACGTGAACCCGGTCGGCAAGGTGCCGGCCCTGGTGCGCGACGATGGCCCGCCGCTCTACCAGTCAAACTTCGTCTGCGAGTATCTCGATTCACAGGGCAGGACGAAAATTTATCCCGACCCCGGCCCCGCCCGCTGGACGGCGCTGCGCCAGATCGCGGCAGCGGACGGCATCCTCGATGCCTCGGTATTGGTGCGCATGGAAGGCATGTTCCATGAGGGCGATGGGGTTTCGACCAAGCTCGTCGACCGACAGGAGTTCTCGGTCGACATGGCGCTGGACCAACTCGAAGCCGAAGCGGCTGACCTGACCGGCCCCGTCACCATCGGACAGGTCGCGGCGGCGTGTGCCCTTGCGTATCGGGATTTCCGCTTTGCCGACATCGACTGGCGCGCCGACCGGCCGAACCTTGCGGCATGGTTCGCAGAATTCACCCAACGCCCGTCCATGGTCGAGACCGACCCGGAAGCCTGACTCCCGCCGTGCGTCTGCGTCGCGCGTCTAGTAGAAGAACGACGTCATGAGCGCGTAGATTCCGAAGCCGGCCAGCACGAACGCGACGATGCGATCCATCCAGATCTGATACGACCCGTCGACGATCGGGCGGAAGAGGCTCGCGGTCGTCGAGAGCGCGATCCACCAGAGCGCCGACCCGGCGAACACGCCGGCGACCAGGATCGAGGCGTTGCCAATCGAGCGGCCCGCCTCGGTGAACCCGAGGGTCGCCAGCAGCCCCGCAAACGCAACGAACGTGATCGGGTTGGTGGTCGCCAACATGAAGGTGGACAGAAAATCCTTCACCAGACTGTGGGTCTCGATACGCCGCTGGATTTTCTCGTTCGTCCCGTCGGTGACCGGGTGTGCACGAATCATCGCCGCCACCGTGCGCAACGCCAGCAAGAGCAGCACCACCCCGCCGACCAGGCGCAACGACCCCTGGTGCCCGGTGATCCAATCTTCGACCGCGGAGATGCCGAACGCCGCGACCGCCCCGTAAAGCGCGTCGCCGAATGCCGCGCCAAGGCCCGAAATGAGGCCGTGCATGCGGCCCTGGGACAATGTGCGCTGGACACACAACACACCCACCGGCCCGACCGGCAGCGCCAGGAAGAAGCCGAACACGAAGCCCTGGATAAGAATGAAATCGGTTACGGCCAAAATGCTGAATTCCTGTTACACGAACACCACACGCGCGCGGTGTGCCATGCCCGGGCCGTTCTTAGCAGATTAAGCGCGCGGTAAAAAACCAGAGCGCGTCAGCCGATCGATCGCGCGGCAAAATGGTGGCCCGGCGACACGATCACATCGCGGGCCGCAATCAGTTCCAGCTCGGCGGCAGATCGCCGATGGGTCTGCGACAGAACGGCAAAGACGGTGGCCACACTGATTTCCAGCGCGCGGGCAAGCACCTGATCCTCCGTCAAGGCTGCCGCAAACAGACCGCTGACGAGATCACCCGCACCATGGGGCGGCGCCGGGAAATCAAGCCGGGGCGTCTCCACGCACCAGGCTTCCGAGTCGTTGAATGCAATCACCGCCACATGCGCGGGATCGAGCGCGCGATGATCCACACTGGTGACCATGACGCTGGCGCCCGGGCGCATGCGTGCCAATATTCCGCGGCCGGCCGCCACGATGTCTTCGACCGGCGCCGCCTTCAACGCCCCGGCCGCGAGCCCGCACAAAATTTCAAGCTCGAACAGGTTGGGGGTCGCGATATCCGTGACCGGCAGTGCCGTGGCCCGGAAGTACTCCGGCAGGGCCGGGTCCACATACAATCCCGGCCCGTCATCACCCATCACCGGGTCGCAGCAATAGACCAGGTTCGGGTTCGCCGCCCGGGCCCGGGCGACGGCGGCCGAGACACGCGCCGCCAAGGGGGCATTGCCGAGATACCCGCTGACCAAAAGATCGCAGTGCGCAAACGCACCGCGACGCTCCAGGCCTGCAAGCAGATCGGAGACCGTTTCCGGCGGCATGGCGGCGCCGCCGACATCGGGGTACCCGGCATGGTTTGAAAGGATCGCCGTGGGAACGGACCAGACCTCATGCCCGAGACATTGGAGCGGGAACATGACGGCGGAATTGCCGACATGGCCGAACACCACCTGGGACTGAATCGAGAGAATATGCATCGCTGGGTAACGTTTTTGCGCCCGTCCCGGCCCTGGCACAAGAAATCGTTTGACCGACGCGAAACGGCGTTGATACCTGTCAAATATCGATCTGCCTGGATGCGGGGCCCGGCTTCAAACGCCTGAGAAATAGCCCGGTGCGAAAGCGCCGGGCTCTTTTCATGCCCGGCTTTCGGGAATAGCAACCGGCGGAAATGAAGAAGGCGCCAGGTGCATGGACGCGGAGCCCGTAACGCCTGACGCCTTCCTCGGATCCCAGATCCCGGAGTTGCCCCCTGAACTTCAGATCCTGCGGACCGCTTCCTGCAGAGCTTGCGCCCCACCGAACGCGATCCAGTGCCCACATCCGCATTCAGCTTCGTGTCGCTCCGCGCGTGGGACGCACCCCTGGCCGATACGTCGTCCAGCGCGCTTCGCTTATCCGGCATCGTCCGCTTTGACACGTTCCATGCCGTCCCCGAAGGGATCGAAGCCTAAGTCAGGCAACCTTTCCACGAACCCACCCGTTTGGTCCCCGCGATTCCGAAGAACCCCGGTTTCCGCCCGGCCGTCGTTCCGAATTCCTGGCCGGCGAGAGCCTGGATAACGAAACGCCGCCATCTTTCCTTCGCCCGGAGCCCGCCGAAGCAGACATCTGGGCGGAGCGCGCGCCCCGAAGGGTTCGCGCTGCCGGAAAGACCGCTGGTCCGTGCAGCGGTGCCTTCCCTACCGGGTGGCCTCCGATCATGCACTTCCGAGGAAGTTCACAACCGTCTGGTTGCCCGGCCGTGCCCGGCACCCGGCGCGTGGTTGCCCACGTTCCGGACCGCGCACATGAATGGACATCAACCGAGGCGATCGATCCCGAAGGATCTGTCCATCCGCCGACTTTCCCCCCGACCTGGCGCCGCCTTGCGGCGACCCCGTTGGTCCGGCGTTCGGTTTCCGCCGGTCCGGTCCGGCCCCTGGCGACCGTTCCGAACCTGCCCGAGCCAACCGCAGAGCGCTTGATCGGACGCGACAAAAACCCGTCGACACGCCAATGCGTGCACGAACATGTTCGGCCGCCCACCCACATGGCGGCAACGTCCAATCGCTGCTCACATCCAGTTTCCTGTGCAAAACTCGCCCGGTAGGTCACAACTCCTCCACAGGTTTTCCACACCCTGTCGCCGATCGGAACGCTGTGCCCGGAAATCCCAGCACTTGCACGGGGCAGTGTCATTGACGAAACGGGGGGTTGGGGTCTAAATCTGCTGCTTAGAAATTCATACGCGCGCATCCTTCGTGAACCACAGTTTGGCGGCGCGCGGCATATGGAAAAACCAACCGGGACCAATTCCGTCGTTCCGGCTTCGCAGCAAAGTCAGGGGGCCACATGGCGACCGACAACAGACCGCTATCGCCGCATATTCAGGTCTATCGCCCGCAGCTCACATCTGTGCTGTCGATCCTTCACCGCATCACGGGCATCGCCCTTGCCGTCGGCACCCTGCTCCTGGTCTGGTGGCTGATCGCCGCCGCCGCGGGCCCGACCGAATTCGACACAGTGCAAAGCTTTATCGGCTCGTTTGTCGGGCGGATCCTGCTGCTCGGCTGGAGCTTCGCCCTCTACTATCACCTGTGCAGCGGCATCCGACACCTGGTCTGGGACACCGGCAAGGGATTCGAACTGAGCACCGCCTATGCGTCGGGCTGGCTGGTCGTCGTTGCGGCGGTTGTGCTGACCGTCATCAGCTGGGTTGGCGGTTACGCCAGCCTCGGAGGGTTCTAGAGATGAACATGCGCTCCCCCCTGAGCCGCGCGCGCGGCCTCGGATCGGCCAAAAGCGGGACCGACCATTGGTGGGCACAGCGGCTCACGGCGCTGGCCCTGATCCCGCTGGTGATCTGGTTTGTCGTATCCATGATTATCGTGACCGGTGCCGACCACGCCGCCGCCGTCGACTTCATCAGCAGCCCGATCAATGCGGTGCTCCTGATTCTCCTGATCGTCGCCACCTTCCATCACGGGCAACTCGGCCTGCAGGTGGTGATCGAGGACTATATCCACACACGCTGGCTCGAAGTGAGCCTGATCATCGCGGTCAAAGGCGCAGCCGTTTTCCTCGGCGTCGCCTCGGTCTACGCCGTGATCGCAATCGCATTGAATTGAGGGGTTAACGATGGCGACCAATGGCGCATACGAGATCATCGACCATGACTATGACGTTATCGTCGTGGGCGCGGGCGGTGCCGGGTTGCGTGCCACATTCGGCATGGCGAACCAGGGCCTGAAGACGGCCTGCATCTCCAAGGTGTTTCCCACCCGCTCCCACACGGTGGCAGCGCAGGGCGGCATTTCGGCCGCGCTCGGCAATATGGGCGAGGATGACTGGCGCTGGCACATGTACGACACCGTCAAGGGGTCGGACTGGCTGGGCGACCAGGACGCGATCGAATACATGGTGCGCGAGGCGATCCCCGCAATCATCGAACTCGAGCATCAGGGCGTCCCGTTCAGCCGCACGGAAGCGGGCAAGATCTACCAGCGCCCCTTCGGCGGCATGACCACCAATTACGGCGAAGGCACCGCCCAGCGCACCTGTGCGGCGGCCGACCGCACCGGGCATGCGATCCTGCACACGCTGTATCAGCAGTCGCTGCGCTACAACGCCGAATTCTTTATCGAGTATTTCGCCCTCGACCTGATCATGGAAGACGGCAAATGCCGGGGTGTCATGGCCTGGAACCTGGCCGACGGCACGATCCACAGATTCCGCGCCCATCTGGTGTGCATGGCGACGGGTGGCTATGGCCGGGCCTACTTCTCGGCCACCTCCGCGCATACCTGTACCGGCGACGGCAACGCGATGGTCGCACGCGCCGGCCTGCCGCTGGAAGACATGGAGTTCGTCCAGTTCCATCCGACGGGCATCTACGGCGCGGGCGCGCTGATCACCGAGGGATCGCGCGGCGAAGGCGGGTACCTCACCAACTCCGAGGGCGAGCGTTTCATGGAACGCTATGCGCCGTCGGCCAAGGATCTGGCCAGCCGCGACGTCGTCAGCCGTTCGATGACCATCGAGATGCGCGAAGGCCGCGGCGTCGGCGACGAGAAAGACCATATCCATCTCCACCTCGAACATCTCGACCCTGCCGTGCTGGCCCAGCGTCTGCCGGGCATTTCCGAGACGGCGCGCATCTTCGCGGGCGTCGACGTGACCAAGGAGCCGATTCCGGTCCTGCCGACCTGCCATTACAATATGGGTGGCATCCCGACGACCTATAAGGGCGAGGTCCGGACCTGGACCGAAGACGACCCCGAGGCGGTCACGCCGGGCCTGATGGCGATCGGCGAGTCGGCCAGCGTCTCGGTCCACGGCGCCAACCGCCTGGGTTCGAACTCGCTGCTTGATCTGGTCGTGTTTGGCCGTGCGGCCGCACTGCGGGCCGCCGAGTTGGTCACCCCCGGCGCGCCACACGAACCGCTCGCCGCGGATGCCGGCGACGACGCGCTCGCGCGCCTCGACAAACTCCGCCATGCCTCGGGCGGCACGCCGACCGCGAAACTGCGCCTCGAGATGCAGCGCACGATGCAGAACAACTGCGCCGTGTTCCGGACCGGCGAGGTCCTGCAGGAAGGCGTGGATAAGCTCGATGAACTGTGGGGCGCGCGTGACGATCTGCACGTCTCGGACAACTCGCTGATCTGGAACTCCGACCTGGTCGAGACTCTCGAACTCGAAAACCTGATGATGCAGGCGGCGATCACGATGAATGGTGCAAAAGAGCGCGAAGAAAGCCGGGGCGCACATGCACGCGAAGACTTCCCCGACCGAAACGACGATGACTGGATGAAGCACACCCTGGCGTGGGTCGATGAAAAGGGCAAAGTCGATCTGAAGTATCGCCCGGTGCATCTCCAGCCCCTGACCAACGAAGTCCAGAGCTTCCCGCCCAAGGTGCGGTCCTACTAGGCCGAACCCGGCGACGAGGAGAATTTGAGATATGGCTGAGTTTACGCTGCCGAAGAATTCCAAAGTGACCGAAGGCAAGGAATGGCCGAAGCCCGAGGGCGCGACCAACACCAAGGCTTTCAAAATTTACCGTTGGTCCCCGGACAGCGGCGAGAATCCGCGGATCGACACCTACCATCTCGACCTGGACGATTGCGGGCCCATGGTTCTGGACGCGCTGATCAAGATCAAGAATGAGGTCGACCCGACCCTGACGTTCCGGCGGTCGTGCCGCGAGGGGGTGTGCGGTTCCTGCGCGATGAATATCGACGGGACCAACACGCTGGCCTGCACCAAGTATATCGCCGACGCGAAGAATGACGTGCGGGTCTATCCCCTGCCCCACCAGTCGGTGATCAAGGACCTGGTGCCCGACCAGACCCATTTCTTTGCCCAGTACCGGCAGATCGAGCCGTGGCTCAAAACCGACAGCCAAACGCCGGAACGCGAGCGGCTGCAGAGCCCCGAAGACCGGGCCAAGATCGACGGCATGTGGGAATGCGTGCTGTGCGCCTGCTGCTCGACATCCTGCCCGAGCTACTGGTGGAACGAGGACCGTTACCTCGGCCCGGCGATCCTGTTGCAGGCCTATCGCTGGCTCGCCGACAGCCGCGACGAGGCGACCGGCGAACGCCTCGACCAGCTGGAAGACCCCTTCCGCCTGTATCGCTGCCACACCATCATGAACTGCACCCGCACCTGCCCGAAGAGCCTGAACCCGGCCAAGGCGATCGCGGAAATCAAGAAGATGATGGTGGAACGCCGGGTTTGACCGGCCCGCAACCATCCCTCGGCAGCCCCCGGCGCAGATGCCGGGCTGCCGGTTTCAAAGTTCAAGACCGTCGCGGTGCCTGCCGCGGCGGTTTTTTGTTCCGCCGCCACAAACCGGAAGGCGCAAAATGTTCACACCCAAGCATTTCGAAGAGGCCGACACGGGCGTCCTGCAGGATTTGATCGACGCGAACCCGTTCGGGATTCTGATCGGACATCAGGACGGCGCACCGTTTGCGACCCATATCCCGTTCGTGCTCGACCGTACCGCCGGGCCCAACGGTACGCTCGTGGCCCATGTCGCGAAGGCCAATCCCCATGGCGCAATGTTCGACGGGGAGACCCCCATGCTGGCGATCTTCGAGGGCCCCCACGCCTACATCTCACCGCGCTGGTACGCGCCGGGGGACGCGGTGCCGACCTGGAACTACGCCGTCGTGCATGCCTACGGCGCCGCCCATCCGGTGACCGACATCGCCACGGTCCGCGCCCAGCAGGAAATGCTGATTGCCGCGTTCGAGGGCACCGGCCCCGGCGCCTGGACGATGGACGGGCAGCCGGACCGATATGTCGCGGGGATGCTGCGCGGGGTGAGTGCGTTCGAGATGCCCATCGAACGGATCGAGGGCAAGTTCAAGCTGAGCCAGAACCGGCCAGCGGGTGACCGAACGCGTGTCGCCGACGCGCTGGCCGAAAGCGCGATTGAGACCGAGCGGGATCTCGCCGCGCTGATGAAGTCACGAGAAGACTAGCGGCTACTTCACTCGGCGCAGATGGGGCGGCTTGCGGTCAGCCGGCGGCGGCCCGCTGTCGCGCGGGCCCTTGCCACCGGATTTCCGGCGCATGAAGCGGTAGAGGTAATACACACCCATGGTGACGATCAGCGCGCCGATGAGCCGCAGGCCGGTCTGGGCGACGAGCCCCTCGATATCGAGAAACGAGACCCGGCCCAGGGCGAGCGCGAAGATCTGGACCGCGAGGCCCCAGAGGAACGCATATTTGATCGCCCGCCAGGTGGTCGTGGCGTAGACGCCGAGCCCGATATAGCCGGCCAGCGCGATCGGGCTGGCAGTGAGCTCGAGGGCAAGATTGAGATAGGACAGCATCGGTCGGCCCGGCGGTTGAAAACGCGATCGAACCTAGCGTTAAATGCGGCGTGAAACCACAGGCGGGAACGACCTGCGCGGGCTATAGTCGCGCAACGACACAAACAAACCGGCCGGGAGCGGCGCCATGAAACTGACCCAGGAACAGCTCGAACAGTTCGACACGGAAGGTTGGGTGTTCTTGCCCGACATGTTCAGCCAGGCGGAGATGGACGTGCTGGCCGGCGAGCTGCCGGGCATCTTCGCGATGGACCGCGACGAGGTCTGGCGCGAGGCCAACGGCGAGGCCGTGCGCACGGCGTTCGCCGCGCATTACTATAACGAGGCGTTCCGCCGCCTGGGCCGCCACCCCCGCCTGATCGAACCGGTGATGCAGCTGCTCGACGGCGACGTGTACATGCACCAGTACAAGATCAACGGGAAGGCCGCCTTCGACGGCGATGTCTGGCAATGGCATCAGGATTACGGCACCTGGGCGCGCGACGACAAGATGCCCGAGGCCCGGGCCATGAACATCGCGCTGTTCATCGACGAGGTGACCGAGTTCAACGGCCCGCTGTATCTGATTCCGCGCAGCCACAAGGGCGGCGTGATCGAGGCCGGACATGATCTGGCGACCACGTCATACCCGCTGTGGACCCTGGACAAGGACACCGTGGCCCAGCTCGCCGAGGACGGTGGCATGATCGCGCCGAAGGGCAAGCCGGGCTCGGTCCTGCTGTTCCATTCGAACCTGGTGCACGCCTCGGCGCCGAACATCAGCCCCTGGGGCCGGGTGATCGTCTATCTGAGCCTGTGCCATGTCGACAATCACATCCGCCAGTTCAAGCGCGAGGAATGGATCGCCCACCGCGACTTCACGCCGATCGAGCCGCTGGACGATGACTGCCTGCTGGCGCTGGCGCGGGAAAACGCGGCGGCGGCGGAGTAGCCGAGGCCGCCTCAATCCGGCATCGGCGCGCGGTCGATATTGTCTTCGATGGGCACGTTGAGCGTCGTGCAGAAGGTGCCGACGAGCTGGTAGTAGCCCACCATCACCGTCAGATCGACGAGGCCCTGATTGCCCAGGGACGCGCGGATGTCCTCGATCAGCGCGTCGTCAGCCTTCTGGTTGTTGGCGACGATCCGGGAGAACTTCAACGCCGGGCCGACCGGTGCGGGGAGCGCCTCGGCGGCCGGCGTGCCGCAGACGGCGCGCATCTCGTCGGGCATCCGGTGGATGTGGTGGCACCATTCGTACCAGTTGCCGACCTCCTTCGAGACCGTGCAGATAATCATCTCGCGCAGGACCTCGTCGAACACGCTGTGGAAGCGGACATGCTCGCCGACGGACGCCACCGCCTCGAGCGCGCCCGGGCTGCTGGCCATCCGCGCGAACAGCTCGGCCATGAATTCGAGCTTCCGGGTTTCCATGATGTGGTCATAGACACCGACCCGGTCGGCGGGGAAATCGTCCCGCGACACATGTGGAACGCGCGCATCCTCGTTGTAGTCGTTCATGCTTCCCCTCCGGATTTTGATCGCATTTCGTTGTAAACTCGCCCGACAGAATAGCTGGAAATACAAAGGACGCAGCAATGAACCTGCACGCGATGCTCGGCCGACGCGCCGAAGACGGCAGCCCGGTCCGGGTCGGCCTGATCGGGTCCGGAAAGTTCGGCACCATGTATCTGTCCCAGGCGGCGCGCACGCCGGGTATCCAGGTCATGGCGATCGCCGATCTGGACCCCGAACGCGCCCGCGCGGCCTGCGCGCGGGTCGGCGGGCTCGACCCCACCGCCGCGACCTTCGATGCAGCCCTTTCCCAGGGCAACACCCATCTGACCGACGATTCGATGGCGCTGGTCGCCGCCGACGGAATCGACGTGGTGATCGACGCGACGGGCAGTCCGGCGGCGGGAATCGCCCATGCGCTGGCGGCCTGCGAACACGGCAAGCACATCGTGATGGTCAACGTGGAGGCCGACGTCCTGGCCGGGCCGTTGCTTGCCGAGCGCGCGCGCCAGGCGGGGATCGTCTATTCGCTCGCCTATGGCGATCAGCCGGCGCTGATCCATGAACAGGTGGACTGGGCCCGGGCCTGCGGCCTCGACGTGGTCGCCGCGGGCAAGGGCACCAAGTATCTCGACGGCTATCACTATGTGACGCCGGACGATGTCTGGGATCATTACGGGCTGACCCCGGCGCAGGCCGCGGCGGGCGGCATGAACCCGCAAATGTTCAACTCCTTCCTCGACGGCACGAAGTCGGCCATCGAGATGGCCGCTGTCGCCAACGCCACCGGGCTCACCCCCGCCCCCGACGGGCTCGCCTTCCCGGCTTGCGGCGTCCATGATTTGCCCCATGTAATGCGGCCCGTGGCCGAGGGTGGCCAGCTGCACCATAAGGGCCAGGTCGAGGTGATCAGCTCGGAGGAACGCGACGGCCGCCATGTGACCGGCGATCTGCGCTGGGGGGTGTATGTGGTGTTCGAGGCGCCGAGCGAATATGTCCGCGCCTGTTTCGACGAATACGGGCTGGTGACCGACATGTCGGGCAACTACGCCGCGCTGTGGAAGCCCTATCACCTGATCGGGCTCGAACTCGGGATCTCCGTCGCGAGCGCTGCACTGCGCAACGAGGCCACCGGTTCGCCGACCGGGTTCCGCGGCGATGCCGTGGCGACCGCCAAGCGGGACCTCAAACCCGGCGACGCGCTGGATGGCGAAGGCGGCTTCACCGTGTACGGGAAACTCATGCCGGCCGCGGCCAGCCTCACCGCCGGCGGGCTGCCAATCGGGCTGGCGCATGGGGTGACGCTCAAGCACGCGGTGGCCAAGGACCGGCCCATCGGCTGGGCCGATGTGGAGATCGATGCGAGCATCCAGGCCGTGCAGGTGCGTCGCGAGATGGAGGCGATGTTCGCCGATCCCGCCGCCGCCGCCGCACAGTGAGCCGCGCGACAACCGATCGCCCGGTTGCACCCGACGCCAAGCTGGCTTAGGTAACCGCCGCCATGCCCGACGGAACCCCTGATTCGAATTCGCTGACCCCGCTCGAACGCTATCGCACCATGCGCGACGCGAATGAGCTGATGCGCGATCCCACACAGAAGCTCGCGGTTGAGAAGCTGCAGAGCCTGCATCACGCGCTGAAGGGCTATCAGCCCGCCGGCGAGAGTTTCCTGTCGGGCTGGAAGGACCGGTTCGGCCTTGGCCGCCGCAGCGAAGAACCCCCGATGGGCCTGTATCTCTACGGCCCGGTCGGACGCGGCAAGTCCATGCTGATGGATCTGTTCTTCGACACGGCCCCGGTCGAACGCAAGCGGCGGGTGCATTTCCACGCCTTCATGCTGGAGATCCAGCAGCGCCTGAACGATCTGCGCAAACGCGAGAAGCGCGTCGACCCCCTGATGCAGGTGGCGGCGGACGTCGCCGACGAAAGCTGGCTTCTGTGTTTCGATGAGTTCCACGTGGTGAACATCGCCGACGCGATGATCCTGGGCCGCCTGTTCCAGGCCTTCTTCGACCATGGCGTGGTGGTGATCGCGACTTCCAATGTCGCGCCGCGCGATCTCTACAAGGACGGCCTGCAGCGCGACCGGTTCCTGCCCTTCATCGACCTGATCGTCGAGAAGCTCGATGTGCTCGACATCGGCGCCGGGACGGATTTCCGGCTCGACCGGCTCAAGGGCGAGCCGGCCTGGCACACGCCTATCGGCCGCGCGGCCACCGCCAAGCTCGATGCGACCTTCGCGACCCTGACCGACAACGCAGAGCCCGTTGCCTTCGAGGTTGAAGTCCAGGGACGAACCATCCACGCCCACCAGGCGGCGCGCGGCATCGCCCGGTTCACATTCGATGAGCTGTGCAACAAGCCCCGCGGCGCATCGGACTTCCTGGCGATCGCGACCCAGTTCCACACGGTCATGGTCGATAACATTCCCATTCTCGACGAGCGCGAACGCGATGCGGCCAAGCGGTTCGTCGTGCTGATCGATTCGCTCTACGAGCATCATGTGAACCTGTTCGCCAGCGCCGACGGCGAACCCAACGCGCTCTATATGAAGGGTGACACGGCGTTCGAATTTCAGCGCACGGTGTCGCGACTGATGGAGATGCAGGCCGAGGACTATCTGAACAGTCCGCACGCGCCTTGAAAGGACGACGGGCGAACACCGACGCGGCGGCACAAATTCCTTGCCCGACGCCGCCTTGAACCACCCCCGAATTCGCGTTACACACCGCGCGCACGGCAACATCCCCGACGTCGGAGAAAATACAAACATGGCACGCAACAAGATCGCGCTGATTGGCGCAGGCAACATCGGCGGCACGCTCGCCCATCTGGTGGGTCTCAAGGAACTGGGCGATGTCGTCCTGTTCGATATCGTCAAGGGCATGCCCGCGGGCAAAGCGCTGGACCTGGCGGAATCCTCGCCGGTCGAAGGCTTCGACTCCAACATGGTCGGCGCCAGCAGCTATTCCGCGATTCGCGGCGCCGACGTTGTCATCGTGACCGCCGGCGTGGCGCGCAAGCCCGGTATGAGCCGTGACGATCTGATCGGCATCAACACCGGCGTCATGGAATCGGTTGGTGCGGGCATCAAGAAGAACTGCCCCGACGCCTTTGTCATCTGCATCACCAACCCGCTCGACGTGATGGTCGGTATCCTGCGCGAGGCCGCAGGCCTGAAGCCGAACATGTGCGTCGGCATGGCCGGTGTGCTCGACAGCGCACGGTTCCGTTACTTCCTGGCCGAAGAGTTCGATGTCTCGGTTGAGGACGTCACGGCGTTCGTGCTCGGTGGCCATGGCGACACGATGGTGCCATCGGTGCGCTATTCGACGGTCGCCGGCATCCCCCTGCCGGATCTGATCAAGATGAAGTGGACCACCCAGAAGCGGCTCGATGCGATCGTCCAGCGCACCCGTTCGGGCGGTGGCGAAATCGTCGAATTGCTCGGCAACGGCTCGGCCTTCTATGCCCCGGCGTCTTCGGCCATCGCGATGGCGGAATCCTATCTCAAGGACAAGAAGCGGGTTCTGCCCTGCGCGGCCTATCTGCGTGGCGAATACGGTGTGAAGAACATGTATGTCGGCGTGCCGGTCGTCATCGGTGCAAAAGGCGTCGAGCGGATTGTCGAGGTCAAGCTGGACGCGAAGGAACGCGCGGATTTCCGCAAGTCGGTGAAAGCCGTCGAGGATCTGGCAAAGGTCACGAAGGCGCTGCAGCGCAGTACCGGCAAGAAGGCCAGCAAGTAGCCGCACAACATACGAAGGTCTGACACCCGACGCGGTTGCGCACTGCAACATGGGTGTTAAAGTCGATCTTCGTTAACCATACTCGGCCCGCGCAACCGGGCCTTAATCGCGACGATGGGCGTCATATTAACCATACGGTAATCCCCGGCGTTCATCGTCACCGCTGCTCACACCATCTGCCTTTCGGAACAAAGCCTAAATGAACATTCATGAGTATCAGGCAAAAGGCCTGCTGGCGAAGTTTGGGGTCTCCGTGCCCCGCGGCGCCGTGGCCTACACGCCGGACGAGGCCAGCAAGGCCGCCAAGGATCTCGGTGGCGAGATCTGGGTGGTGAAATCCCAGATTCATGCCGGCGGACGCGGTGCCGGACATTTCGCCGAGAATCCGGACGGCGGCGGCGGTGTGCGCCTTGCGCGCAGCGACGACGAAGTCCGCGCCCACGCCGAGGCCATGCTCGGCCAGACGCTGGTCACCAAGCAGACCGGCCCCGACGGCAAGGAAGTGAAGCGGATTTATATCGAGGAAGGTTGTGATATCGCGCGCGAGCTTTATCTGAGCCTGCTCGTGGATCGCGAGACCTCGCGCATCGTGATCGTCGCTTCGACCGAAGGCGGCATGGACATCGAGACCGTCGCCGAGGAAACCCCCGAGAAGATTGCACAGGTGGCGATCGATCCGGTGACCGGCATCATGCCGTTCCACACCCGCCAGATCGCCTTCGGGCTCGGCCTCGAGGGCAGCCAGATCAAGAGCGCCGCCAAGTTCCTGACCGCGATGTACAAGGCGTTCCTCGAACTCGACGCCTCCATGGTCGAGATCAACCCGCTGGTGGTGACCGGGTCGGGCGATGTGATCGCGCTGGATGCGAAGATGAACTTCGACGACAACGCGCTGTACCGTCAGCCCGATGTGGAGGCCTTGCGCGACGAGGACGAAGAGGACCCGATGGAACTCGAGGCCTCGAAGCATGAGCTCAACTATATCAAGCTCGACGGCGCGATCGGCTGCATGGTGAATGGCGCCGGTCTGGCGATGGCCACGATGGACATCGTCAAGCTGCACGGCAGCGCACCGGCCAATTTCCTGGATGTCGGTGGCGGCGCGACCAAAGAACGGGTCACCGCAGCCTTCAAGATCATCCTGTCCGATCCGAATGTCGAAGGCATCCTGGTCAATATCTTCGGCGGCATCATGCGTTGTGACGTCATTGCCGAAGGAATCGTCGCCGCGGCACGCGAAGTTTCGCTGCATGTTCCGCTGGTTGTTCGCCTCGAAGGCACAAACGTCGATCTCGGCAAGAAGATCCTTGCCGAGTCGGGGCTCCCGATCGTCTCAGCGGACGATCTCGGGGATGCCGCCGAAAAAATCGTCAACGCGGTCAAGGAGGCAGCCTGACGCCATGTCCGTACTCGTCGGCAAAGATACCAAAGTCATCTGCCAGGGCTTCACCGGAGCCCAGGGCACTTTCCATTCCGAACAGGCCATCGCCTATGGCACCCAGATGGTCGGCGGCGTGACGCCCGGCAAGGGTGGCACGTCACATCTCGATCTGCCCGTATTCGACACGGTGGACGAAGCCGTCAGCACGACGGGTGCGAATGCCTCCGTCATCTATGTACCGCCGCCCTTTGCGGGCGACGCGATCCTCGAAGCGATCGATGCCGGCGTCGAGCTGGTGGTCTGCATCACCGAAGGCATCCCGGTCCTCGACATGGTTGCGGTCAAGCGCGCGCTGAGCGGCTCGCGAACCCGCCTGATCGGCCCGAACTGCCCGGGTGTCATCACACCCGACGAGTGCAAGATCGGCATCATGCCGGGGCATATTCACCGGCGCGGCAATATCGGTATCGTCTCGCGATCGGGTACCCTGACCTATGAGGCCGTCGCGCAGACGACCGCGGTCGACCTCGGCCAGACCACCTGCATCGGCATTGGCGGCGACCCCGTAAACGGCACCAACTTCATCGACTGCCTGGAACTGTTCCTGGACGACGACGAGACCGAGGGCATTATCATGATCGGCGAAATCGGCGGTTCGGCCGAAGAAGACGCCGCCGACTTCCTGAAATCTTCAAAGATCAAAAAACCGGTCGCCGGGTTCATCGCCGGCGTTACGGCGCCTCCCGGAAAACGTATGGGCCATGCCGGCGCCATCATTTCGGGCGGCAAAGGCACCGCAGACGCAAAAATGGACGCCATGAAGTCCGCGGGCATATTGGTTGCTGAATCGCCGTCGGCGCTCGGCACCACGATGATGAAGGCATTGAAGGGCTAGGTCGGTCACCTATCTGTTGGTGAGGGGGACGCCAACGCGTTGAAACCAGGGACCGCAGCCTCACCGCGCGGTTAGGATATGAACAGCTATATCGGCCACTCGTCGTTTCTGAACGGCGCCAACGCAACCTTCGTTGCGGAACTGTACGCGAACTACCTCGATCAACCCGACAGCGTCGACCCCGAATGGGGCGAGTTCTTCGCCACGTTGCACGACGATGCCCGCGCCCTGCTGGAAGATTTGCGGGGCGCCAGTTGGGCGCCACGCGACGCGCGCGTGATCGGTGAACATCGTGGCAATGGCGCCAACGGCACAAACGGCACCAACGGTGCGCATCCCGGAAATGGTCATGCGACCCCCGCCGCCAATGGCGCGCCCCTGAAGGGCGCACCCCTGTCCTATGGTGCCGGCGGCGACTCGCAGGCATCACCCGACCAGGTTCGCCGCGCGACCCTCGATTCCATTCGCGCCCTGATGCTGATCCGCGCCTACCGCGTGCGCGGCCATCTGGAAGCGCGGCTCGACCCGTTGGGCCTGCTCAAACCCGATGCCCATCCGGAGCTCGATCCGCGCACCTACGGGTTCGCTGATTCAGACCTCGACCGGCCGATTTTCATCAACTACGTGCTCGGCCTCGAAACCGCGACCATGCGCCAGATCATCGACGTGGTGCGGGCGACCTATTGCGGGAATATCGGCATCGAGTTCATGCATATCCAGGGCCCGGAAGAGAAGGCCTGGATTCAGGAACGCATCGAGGGCATCCGCAACCAGACCGAATTCACCGAGCAGGGCAAGAAGGCCATCCTCGGCGCGCTGACACGGGCCGAGATCTTCGAACAGTTTCTCGACAAGAAATACACCGGCGCCAAACGGTTCGGCCTGGAAGGGGGCGAGACCCTGATCCCGGCGCTGGAGCAGCTGGTCAAACGCGGCGGCCAGCTCGGCCTGCGTGAACTGGTGATCGGCATGCCCCATCGCGGGCGCCTGAATGTGCTGGCGAACTTCCTGGACAAGCCGTTCCGCGCCATGTTCTCGGAATTCGAGGGCAACTCGCCCAATCCCGACGACGTCATGGGGTCCGGCGACGTGAAGTACCATCTCGGTACATCCTCGGACCGATCCTTCGACGGCAACAACGTGCATCTCTCGCTGACGCCCAACCCGAGCCATCTGGAGGCGGTCAACACGGTCGTCCTGGGCAAGGTCCGGGCCAAGCAGCAACTGCGCAGCGATTCCGAGCGCGACAAGGTGATGGGCCTGCTGATGCATGGCGACGCCGCCTTCGCCGGACAGGGCCTCGTGGCCGAAACCCTCGACCTGTCCCAGCTGCGCGGCTACCGCACCGGCGGCACGTTCCACCTGATCGTCAATAACCAGATCGGGTTCACGACCAATCCGACGGCGGCGCGTTCGTCACCCTATTCGTCGGACGTCGCCAAGATGATCCAGTCGCCGATCTTCCATGTGAATGGCGACGATCCGGAATCGGCCGTCCATGTGGCGCGGATCGCGACCGAATATCGCTACCGTTTCAAGGCGGATGTGGTCATGGACCTGTGGGGCTATCGCCGCGCGGGACATAACGAATCAGACGAGCCGGCCTTCACCCAGCCGCGGATGTACCAATCCATTTCCGATCAGCCGACGACGCGCGCGCTCTACGCCCAGCAACTCGAAGCGGAAGGCGTAATCAAGCCGGGCGACGGCGACCAGATGGTCGAGGATTTCCAGGCCCATCTGGAAGAAGAATTCGAGGCGGCGAAGGGTTACAAGCCGAACAAGGCCGACTGGCTTGAGGGCCGTTGGGCCAATCTCGGCATGGCGGAAGGCGATGAACGGCGCGGCGAGACGGCCACGGACTTTGATCTCCTGAACGAGGTTGGGCACGCCATCTCCGAACCCCCGCAGGGGCTCGAGATGAACTCGAAGATCCTGCGTCAGCTCAAAAACAAACGGAAGATGATCGAGACCGGCGAGGGCATCGACTGGGCGACCGGCGAAGCGCTGGCGTTCGGCACGCTGCTGTGTGAATCCACCCCCGTCCGGCTGTCGGGTGAAGATGTCGGTCGCGGCACCTTCTCTCAACGCCACGCGGTCCTGGTCGACCAGGCGCATGAGGAAAAATATCTGCCGCTGGCGAATATCCGCTACGGCCAGGCACCGATCGAGGTGATCGACAGCCCCTTGTCGGAGTTCGGCGTGCTCGGGTTCGAATATGGCTACAGCCAGGCCGAGCCCCATGCGCTGGTGCTCTGGGAAGCCCAGTTCGGCGACTTCGCCAACGGCGCACAGGTGATCATCGATCAGTTCATCGCCTCGGGTGAATCCAAATGGCTGCGCATGTCCGGACTGGTCATGCTGCTGCCCCACGGGTTCGAAGGCCAGGGGCCGGAACATTCCTCGGCCCGGATGGAACGGTATCTGCAGCTGTGCGGCGACGACAACATGCAGGTCTGCAACATCACCACGCCCGCGAACTACTACCATGCGCTGCGCCGGCAAATTCGGCGCAATTTCCGCAAACCGCTGATCGTGATGACTCCGAAATCCCTGCTCCGGCACAAACTGTGTGTGTCGAATCTGGAAGATTTCGGCCCCGGCACCAGTTTCCACCGTGTCCTCTACGACAATGAGAAGCTGTGCGACGACAAGGATGTGAAGCGGGTCGTGCTGTGCTCGGGCAAGGTCTATTACGACTTGTATGAGGAGCGGGCGAAACGGGGCATCACCGATGTCTTCTTCCTGCGGCTCGAACAGCTTTATCCGTTCCCGCGCAAGGCGCTGGTCGAAGAGCTGTCGCGATTCAAGCAGGCCGAGATCGTCTGGTGCCAGGAAGAACCCGAGAACATGGGCGGCTGGACATTTGTCGATCGCAGGCTCGAATCCGTGCTGGAAGAGATCGACGCCGAGCACACCCGCCCACGTTATGTCGGCCGCGTCGAATCGGCCTCACCCGCCACGGGCAGTGCCGCACGCCACCGGCGCGAACAGGACAAATTGGTCGACGAAGCGCTCACGATCTGAGCCGGGCGACCAGAATGGGGAACCAGAAATGACGATTGAGATCAAAGTGCCCGACATGGGCGAGTCCGTGACCGAAGGCACCATCGCGCGCTGGTTCAAGGCCGTGGGTGAGGCCGTCGCCGCCGACGAGCCCCTGGTCGAGATCGAGACCGACAAGGTCACGGTCGAGGTGCCCGCCCCGGGCGCCGGCGTTCTGACATCGATCGGCGCGGACGAGGGCGTGGATGTCGAGGTTGGCACCGTGATCGGCGCCATCGACGAAAATGCGACCGCGGATCCCGCTGCGGCCCCGAAGGCCGAGAGCGCGCCCGCCGCGGCGAAGGCCCCGGAAGACAAGCCGGCCGAAGAGAAACCCGCAGCCCCCCCTGCCGACGCGGCACCGGCACCCGCTGCCGCCGCATCCGGTGAGACCATGGATGTCACGGTGCCCGAACTGGGCGAGTCCGTCACCGAAGGCACGGTCGGCCGCTGGCTGAAACAGGTCGGCGAAAGCTTCGCGGCCGACGAGCCCCTGGTCGAGATCGAGACCGACAAGGTGACCGCTGAACTGCCGGCCCCCGGCGCCGGCACCCTGATCGAGATCATTGCCGACGAGGGCGTCGACGTGGAAGTGGGTGCGATCGTCGGGCGCATCACAACGGGCGACGCGGCACCGGCAGCAGAGACGACACCGAAGGCGGACACGCCGGCCCCCGCAGCGGCGCCAGCCGAACCGGCTGCCGCGCGCGCCAACCCGGACCACCCGCTATCTCCGGCGGTGCAGAAGCTTGTCGACGAAAACGGCCTCGACCCGTCCGCGATCCCGGCCACCGGCCGCGATGGACGCATCACCAAGGGTGACGTGATGCGCCATCTCGACGGCCGTGACGCCGGCGGCAAGGCAGCCCCGGCGGCAGCGGCGCCGGCTGCCGCTCCCGCGGGATTCACCAAGGCCGAAGATCTGCCGGCGCGCGAAGCCGACCCGCGCGGCGAGGAACGGGTGCGCATGTCCAAGCTGCGCCAGACCGTCGCCACCCGCCTCAAACAGGCGCAGAACACCGCCGCGATGCTGACCACCTTCAACGAGGTCGACATGCAGGGCGTGATGGATCTGCGCGCCCGCTACCGCGACGATTTCGAGAAAAAGCACGGCGTGAAGCTGGGTTTCATGAGCATCTTCGTGAAGGCGGCGATCAACGCGCTGAAGGAGTTGCCGTCGGTCAATGCCGAGATCCATGGCGACGAGATCGTCTACCGAAACTATTACGATATCGGGATCGCCGTCGGCGGCGAACAGGGGCTGGTCGTCCCGGTGTTGCGCGACGCCGACAAGCAGAGCTTTGCCGACATCGAGCGCCAGATTGCCGATTTCGGACAGCGTGCGCGCGACGGCAAGCTGACCATGAAGGAGCTCACGGGCGGCACCTTTACAATCACCAATGGCGGCATCTTCGGCTCGATGCTTTCGACGCCGATCCTGAACCCGCCCCAGTCAGGCATTCTGGGCATGCACAACATCGTCAAGCGGCCGGTCGTGGTCGACGACGAGATCGTCATCCGCCCGATGATGTATCTGGCGCTGAGCTATGACCACCGGATCATCGACGGACGCGAGGCGGTGACCTTCCTGGTCCGGCTCAAGCAAGCCATCGAAGACCCGGAACGTCTTCTGATCGAGGTGTAGACGAATATGGCAGACGACCAGAGTTTCGACCTCGTCGTGATCGGCGCCGGACCGGGCGGCTATGTCGCCGCGATCCGCGCCGCACAACTCGGGCTCAACGTGGCCTGCGTGGAAAAACGCGCCACCCTGGGCGGCACCTGCCTCAACATCGGCTGCATCCCGTCAAAAGCCCTGTTGCAATCGTCGGAGCATTACACCCACGCCCAGCACGGGCTCGGCGCCCATGGTGTGAAGGTCGGCAAGGTCTCGCTCGATCTCGACGCGATGATGGCGCACAAGACCAAGGTCGTGGACGACAACACGCAAGGCATCGAGTTCCTGTTCAAGAAGAACAAGGTCACGTCGGTGTTCGGCACGGCGGAAATCAAAAGCGCCCAGGAGGTCGTGGTGACGCCGGGGGACGGCGACCCGCAAACCCTCAAGACCAAATATGTACTGATCGCGACGGGGTCTGAATCCACCCCCCTGCCCGGCGTCGAAGTGGATGAAAAACGCATCGTCAGCTCGACCGGTGCGCTGACCCTCGAAGCCGTGCCGAAGCATCTGGTGGTGATCGGCGGCGGCTATATCGGACTGGAGATGGGATCCGTCTGGGCCCGGCTCGGCGCCAAGGTCACCGTGGTCGAATTCCTCGACCGCATCACGCCCGGCATGGACGGCGAGGTCGCCAAGAGCTTCCAGCGCATCCTCAAGAAGCAGGGCATGACCTTCAAGCTCGGCACCAAGGTCACCGGCGCCGAAACACTGAAGACCAAGGTCAAGCTTTCGGTCGAACCGGCCGCGGGCGGCGACGGCGAGACCATCGAATGCGACACGGTGCTCGTCGCGATCGGGCGGCGGCCCTATACCGACGGGCTCGGCCTCGACAATGTCGGCGTCAAGACCGACGACCGCGGCGTCATCGAGATCGATGCGAATTACCAGACCAACGTGGCGGGCATCTTCGCCATCGGCGACTGCGTGCCGGGGCCGATGCTGGCCCATAAGGCTGAGGATGAGGGCGTCGCGGCGGCCGAGATCATCGCCGGCGAGACCGGCCATGTGAATTACGAGGCCATCCCCGGGATCGTCTACACCTGGCCGGAGGTCGCGGCCGTCGGCGAGACCGAGGAAGCGCTGAAAGAGGCCGGGATCGACTACGCGTCCGGCACCTTCCCCTTCTCGGCCAACGGCCGCGCGCGCGCTGCCAACGAGACCGACGGATTCGTGAAGATTCTGGCCGACGCGAAGACCGACCGCATTCTCGGCGCGCACATCATCGGGCCCGACGCGGGCACGCTGATCCACGAAATCGTCGTGGCGATGGAGTTCGGTGCGTCGGCCGAGGACATCGCGCGCACCTGCCACGGGCACCCGACCCTGGCCGAGGCGGTCAAGGAAGCCGCGCTCGCCGTGGGCAAACGCACCATTCATATTTAGGCATGCGCGCGCCGTTTGGCGGCGCGGGTATCAGCCGGCCTTCAGGTTGGCGCTAAACGCGGCGGCGAGCTCGCCCAGATCGAGCGGCTTGCGCAGCAGCACCGTCGCACCCGCATCGAGGGCCTCCGCCTCCGCCTCGCGCAGCACCTGCCCGGTCACGACGATGATCGGCAGCGCGGCGTCTCCGGCCCGAATGGCGTGAATCAACTCCACCCCGTCCCCGTCCGGCATGCGCAGATCCGTGACGATCATGTCGGCGGGATCGCGCTGGTGCAGGGCGAGCGCGCTGCGCCCGCTGCCCGCCGTGCTGGTCCGCACGGACGGCCGCTCGAGAAAACGCGCGACCTGTTCGGCCGCGAGCGGTTCATCGTCGACGACAAGGATATGGGCGTCGGTCATGGGCTTATTCTAGATCGATCGGCGCGGCAGATGCACCCGCGGCGTCGGCGGGCATGATCCGGGGCAAAATGATGCTGAACAGGGCGCCGTCGCCGGTGTTTTCCGCCAGCAGCGTCCCGTTCATTCCGCCGACGATGCCATAGGAGATCGACAGGCCCAGGCCGGTGCCCGACCCCGGGTCCTTGGTGGTGAAGAACGGCTCGAACACCCGGTCGAGATGCGCCGCGGGAATGCCCTGGCCATTGTCCCGGACCGTGATGGTCACCTCTTCGCCCGCCGGATCGTCCGACACGGATATCCGGACCGTCCGCACCGGGTCCGATGTGACGGACCCGCCCTCGTTTTTCTCGACCGCATCGCGGGCGTTGATCAGCAGGTTGATGATCACCTGCTCGAACCGCGTCGGTTCCCCGAAAACACGGCCACATTGCGCCGGTGTGTCCAGGCCGAGCGAAATACCGCGATCCTCGAACTCGGTGCGCAACCATTCGACCGCCTGGGCGACGGACCGCGCCGGGTCAAACGCGACCTTGCGGCCATAGTCATCGCGGCTGAATATTCGCATGCTCTGGATGGTCTCGGCCATGCGCTCGGTCTGCCCGGCGACAATCTCGAGCTGTCCGGCGATCATCTCGGAATCCGGGCCTGCCTCCGTGCCGCGGAACTTGCTCTGGGTGCGCTCGGTCGCCATGCGGATGATGTTCAACGGCTGGTTCAGCTCATGCACCAGCCCCGCCGCCATCTCGCCGAGCAGCGCCAGCTTGCTCGATTGCGCGATCTGACGGTCTTTCTCGGCCAGCTGGCGATTGTCGTCGGCGACGCGCCGCGCGGTTCCCAGCACCTGGTGGACAAACAACAGGCTCAACGCAAGAACGATGACGACACCCAGCACCCACCACAGCCGGAGCGATGCGGTGAGTTCCGCACCCGGGCGCGGCGCATTCCACGTCAACCATGCGACGACCTGACCGCCCGGCGCGCGCAACGCCGTCGAGAGCCTGAACGGATCCGCCACCGGCGGCTCACGGACCATCTGCAAGTCATCAACGGCAAATTGCGATGCAACACCGGCCAAAAATTCCGTCGAGATATGCCGGGCGTAGACCAGCACGTCGCGCACATGGCGTTCGGTTTCCGCCCCGATGGGATTTTCGCGGGTCAAGGCGCCGACCGCGACCCGGCGCAATTCCCCGTCGTGCAGAAAATAACCGGAGGCCGGCTCCGGCTCGAACATGGACGCGGCGCGCGCGTCACGCACCAGCATGTCCAGCTCCGGCCCGAAATAGGCCCGCGCGTCGGCCCGCGACGGGACGCCAAAGACATAGGCGATCTTCGTCTTGTCGTCCGGCGATACGACGAAGGATTCCGAAACATCGAAAGTCTCGGCCGCATAGGTCCCGATATTGTTGTCCGCCCAATCCTTGTTCAGATTCAGGACAAGATTCTCAACCGCCACATCCCACCAGCTGTTGTCGTAAACCAACCGATCGAGTTCCTGTTCGAAATCGGAAATCAACGAACGGACGAGCGTTTGCGACATGTCGGCCGCAATCCGATCCTGTTCGCGCGCAGACAGGTTGATGACGATCGCCGCCGACGCGGCAACGACCAGCACCGCGAGGATAAACGGTGTGACGAGCCGCCAGAATATTCTGGCCTCAAAGCCACGCGGCGTGGGATCGGAATTCGACATTCTGGCGAGAACCCTCGGAAAGACCCGCACGCTAACGCCCCAAATCGCCGCATGCAATCACACCATATGTGCGGTTTTTGGCGATTCGATGGTAGCCTCAACTTCCTGCTTCTCCCGGCGCGCCCCACGCCCCTCATCACCGCTTGGCACCTGCTCCATGGTCGGATTCGCACGCAAACTCGCCCGCCGTCTCGGCTTTGACATCGCCCCCTTCCCCGGCGGCGCAAAACACTGGACGCAGATCGTCTCGTTGCTCGCGCGTCACGATGTCGATTGCGTGTTCGATATCGGTGCGAATGTCGGCCAGTACGCCAACGCGATCCGCAAGAACGGGTATGCGGGCCGGATCGTTTCGTTCGAGCCGCTGTCGTCCGCGCATGCAAAACTCACGGCGCGCGCCGCCGGAGATGCGGGCTGGGAGGTGGCGCCGCGCACTGCGGTGGGCGCCGAGACGGGCGAGACGCAAATCCACCTGTCGGCGGAATCCGACATGAGCTCCATCCTGCCGCTCGACGCCACCGCCCACGACCGGCTGGCGAGCACCCGGTCCACCGGCGCCGAGACCGTGCCCGTGACCACGGTGGCGGACGCGCTTGCGGCACACACCACCGGACACACACCCATATTCCTGAAATCCGACACCCAGGGTTTCGAGGCGCAGGTGCTCGCCGGCGCGGCGGGATGCTGGGACCGCATTACGGGTGTTCAGCTCGAGCTCTCCATCCAGCCCATCTATGAGGGCCAGCCCGACCATCTGCCGTTGCTCGAACAGCTCGCCGCACAGGGATTGCGCCCGCATCTCGTCATTCCGGGCTACTGGAGCCGCCACTATGGCCGCATGCTGGAATATGACGTGGTCTGCTTCCGCGACGAGGCCTAACCGGCTTTGACTGGCTTTAACTAGCTTTTCTGGGCCCGGGGATGGGCCTTGCCATAGACGTCAAGCAGGTGGGCGGCGTCAACGTCGGTGTAACGCTGGGTCGTCGACAGGGAGGCATGCCCCAGCAACTCCTGAATGGCGCGCAAGTCTCCGCCGGCCGCCAGCAGATGGGTGGCGAAGGAGTGGCGCAGCGCATGCGGCGTGGTCTCGCGCGGCAGGCCAAGCGCCAGGCGCAGCGCCTGCACCCGCTTCTGCACCACCCGCGGGCCAAGCCGGCCGCCCCGGACCCCGACGAACAGGGGGCCGTCCGGGGTCAGCGCATGGGGACAGGTCGACAGATAGGCGTCGAGCGCCGCATGCACCGCGGGCAGAACCGGCACCATCCGCGTCTTTCCGCCCTTGCCGACCACCGTCAGGCTGTCGTCGTGAGGCATGTCCCGCCTGTTCAGATCCAGCGCCTCGGAGATTCGCAGTCCACAACCATAGAGCAACAGGATGACCGCGATATCGCGCGCGGTGACCCAGGACGGCGCCGCCTCACCCTGATCCATGGCCTGCAGCAGATCTTCGGTTTCGGGCTGGCTCAATGCCTTGGGAACCGCACGCGGCAGGCGGGGTCCGCGCACCGCAGCGATGGCCGGGTTGTGCCCGAGACCTTCGCGGTCGAGATACCGATACAACATGCGCACGGACGAAAGCGCGCGGGCCGTCGAGCTGCGGGCGTAGCCCGTCGTGCTGCGCATCGCCAGCCAGGCGCGAAAATCACCCGGTTTGAGTTCGGCCAATGTGGCCAACGAAACCAACCCGCCGCAATGCGCGGACAGGAATTCGAGAAACGCGCAAACATCGTGGAGATAGGCGGAGACCGTGTGCGCCGACGCACGGCGTTCGGTGAGAAGCAGGCTGCGCCAGCTCACCAACGCATCGCTCAGATCGCGCGCGGCCGGCGCCGACGAAATATCGAATGTCTTCAGCGCGGCAGGTCGAGCCATGTGCGGATACTGTGTTCCATGATCGCCGCCAGGAACACCAGGAGCTCGGACCCCTGGCCTTCATGAAAGCGCGACGGATCGCGGCTTCCAAGTGCCAGCAGTGCGATCGGCGCATCCTCGCGCACCGTCAGGCGCAACAACACCTCGGAGCGCACGAGGCCCGCCGCTTCGCCATACAGCCGGTGATCGCCCTCAATGTCCGAACGCAAGGTGACCGGACGCGAGATATCGACAAGCCGCTCGATGGTACCGACGGGGACAACGCGCACGCCCTGATTGCTGGCCGGCGCGACGGTGCCGCCCTCAAGACACAGTGCGGCCGCGTCGACATGCAAAAGACCGACAAGGTCGATTGTCAGAATCTCGATCAGATGATCGAGCGACCGTGCCTTGAGAAGCGCGACGACGGCGGCATGGATTCGGTTCTGGCTTTGGATGTTCGCGCGGCCGGCATCTATAAGATCGCTGCACTGCTCGCGCTGCTTTCCGAGATCCGCGCGCACGCGCACGAGCATGGCGTCCTGAAGGTCGACGACCTCGCCCCCCGTGGGGTCGGCATCGGCAAACGCTCGTTCCGGTGCCTCGAGAACCGAAAGCAGCTCGGGATGACGCTTCAGGAAATCCGGATTGGTTTGCAGGAAATTGGCGACCTGAGCTTCGCTCAGTTCGACCGGCACAGGCGCATCCTGACGCGGGGCCTTGGTGCTCACCGTCCTGCCCCCGCGATCCGCCCGTTATTCTGCGGCATTCTTCCGGTCATTCGCCTGTTCCAGGATCGACTGCCCGGTCGCCTCCCAATCTTTCAGGAATGCAGCCAGGCCCTTATCCGTCAGCGGATGTTGATACAGCTGACGCAACACGTTGGGCGGCAGGGTCGCGACATGCGCGCCAGCCAGCGCGGATTCGACCACATGCGCCGGGCCACGGATCGAAGCCACGAGGACTTCGGTCTCGAAATTATCATACTGGGAATAGATTTCGACGATGTCCTCGATCAGGTCGAGGCCGCGCAATCCCATATCGTCGAGGCGCCCCACGAACGGCGAGATAAAACTCGCACCCGCCTTGGCGGCCAAAACAGCCTGCGCCGCCGAAAAGCAAAGGGTCACGTTGACCATGATGTCGCGGTCACGCAGCGTCTTGCATGTCTTCAAGCCGGCGGGCGTCAACGGCACCTTGATCGCGACGTTGGATGCGATGGCAGAGAGCACATCGGCCTCGGCCAACATGGTCTCGACATCCGTGGCAGTGACCTCTGCGCTGACCGGCCCGGGAACGATGTCGCAAATCTCGGCGATGACATCGAGCATGTTTCGCCCGGACTTGGCGATCAGGGACGGGTTCGTGGTCACCCCATCCACCAGGCCGCTGTCGGCCAGATCGCGAATTTCCGCCAGATCGGCGGTATCCACAAAAAACTTCATCCCTGAATTCCTTTTTCCGCGTCGTGTTTTCGAAGCGCCAGGAAACTGATCCCGCAATCGCCTGCGCCATGCGTTGGCCCACTGCGAGTCGCCGGATAAAGTGTACCCGATGCCCCTGACCGACACCACCACAGCCGGACCCGACAACCCGACGGATATGGCCGCCGAGACGATCAGCGTATTGCTGCCGCTGCCGGTCGCGGGACCGTATGACTACAAGGTGCCCCGGGACATGATTCTACAACCCGGCGACTTCGTGCATGCGCCGCTTGGATCGCGCGAGATGACCGGTGTCGTGTGGGGGCCTGCCACGGGCGACGTGGACGAGAAGAAGTTGCGCCCGATCACCGACCGGATCGACACCATCCCGCTACCGGAGGAATCGCGGCGCTTCATCGACTGGGTCGCGGCCTACACATTGAGCGCCCCGGGTGCTGTGTTGCGGATGGCGCTGCGCGCGCCTGATGCGTTGGTGCCGCCGAAACCCGTGACCGCCTATTTGGCGACCACACCGCCGGAGGGCCTGCGCATCACGGCGGCACGGGCGCGGGTCCTGGACACATTGCGCGACAGCCCGCCGCTGACGGCGAGCGACCTGGCGAAGGAAGCCGGGGTCACGCCAAGCGTGATCAAGGGACTGGCCGATGCGGGTGCGCTCGAGCGGGTTGAACTTGCCCCGCCACCCGCCTTCGCTGATCCGGATGTCACGCGGGCCCGCATGGCGTTGTCCGACGACCAGGCACAGGCCGCGCGCGCGCTGTGTGAAGATGTCGAGGCGGATCGTTTCGCGGTCACGCTGCTGGACGGGGTGACGGGTTCGGGCAAGACCGAGGTCTATTTCGAAGCGCTCGCGACCGCGCTTGCCGCCGGCCGTCAGGTGCTTGTGCTGTTGCCGGAAATCGCACTCACGCCACAATGGCTCGACCGTTTCGAACGACGATTTGGGGTGGCGCCCGCCGTCTGGCATTCGGACCTCAGCCAGGTCCGCCGTCGCAAGACGTGGCGGGCCGTGGCCGACGGCGTGGCCCGCGTGGTGGTGGGCGCCCGCTCGGCGCTTTTCCTGCCCTTCCCCCAGCTTGGTCTCGTGATCGTGGACGAAGAGCATGAATCCGCCTTCAAGCAGGAAGACGGCGTGGCCTATCACGGGCGCGACATGGCCGTCGTGCGTGCCCGGATTGCCGATTGCCCGATCATCGTCGCCTCCGCGACGCCATCCCTGGAGACCCGGGTCAATGTCGAACGCGATCGCTACAAGGCCATCGCGCTACCCGAGCGTTTCGGCCTGTCGGCACTGCCGACCATCGAGACCATCGACATGCGCGACAGCGACCTGCGTGCCGACCGTTTTCTCTCGCAACCGCTGGTCGATGCACTCGTGCAGAATATGGCCGACGGCGAACAGGCGCTCCTGTTCCTCAACCGGCGGGGTTACGCCCCGCTGACCCTGTGCCGGACTTGCGGCCACAGATTCGCTTGTCCGAGCTGCAGCGCGTGGCTTACCGAGCACCGCTTCCGCAAACGTCTGCAGTGCCATCATTGCGGCTATGAAGTGCCGGCCCCTACCAACTGCCCGTCATGCGACAATGCCGACACGCTGGTGGCGTGCGGCCCGGGGGTCGAGCGGATCGCCGAGGAGGTCAAAGCCCTGCTGCCCGAGGCGCGCATCGAGATCATGACCAGCGATACCATGCGTGGTCCCGAGGCGGCCCAGCGGCTGGTGCGGTCGGTCGAGAATCAGGAAATCGATATCCTGATCGGCACACAGATGGTCGCCAAGGGTCATCATTTTCCCAATCTGACCCTTGTGGGGATCGTGGATGCGGATCTGGGACTCGCCGGCGGCGACCTGCGCGCGGCCGAGCGCACCTACCAGGTCCTGCAACAGGTCGCGGGCCGCGCCGGACGTGCCGAGCGCCCGGGCCGGGTGCTGATCCAAACCTTCCAGCCCGAGCATCCCGTCATGCAAGCCCTGGCCTCGGGCGACCGGGACGGGTTCATGGCGCTTGAGACCGACGCACGGCGGTCCGGCGCCTGGCCGCCGTTCGGGCGCCTGGCGGCCATCATCGTCTCGAGCCGCGATCCGGGGGTCGCCGACGATCTGGCCCGCGCGCTGGCCCGGTGCGCGCCCGACAGTCCGGGCGTGCGGGTGCTCGGTCCCGCACCGGCACCCCTGTCGCTTCTGCGCGGCCAGCATCGGCGCCGGCTTTTGCTCAAAGCCGGGCTGGACCAGCCGATTCAGGGCCTCGTCCGCGCCTGGATTTCCCAGATCAAGGTCCCTTCAAATGCGCGCGTGCGGGTGGATATCGACCCCTATAGCTTCCTCTAGAATCCAGCCTTTCCGGCATGCGCCCGGTGGACATGCATATGCGCGACGAAACGCCGCCATCGGGAAGCGCTGAAAATCCGGCGCTTTTCTACAGTTTTCGCGCTGCGGTACGCTTGCCAGCCTCCAAGCCGTATGCTACCAAGCGCCTGCCTTATTGGCGGGTCTCTTCCCGTTGATCGGCGGCCGAAAAATATCTTTAGATATCAATCGGTTAAAACTCATCGCGCAAGCAAAAACGAGCTCCGGGGGGGCAGTCGCAAAGTGGCGACGGATACAAGTGTTGTCGGCGATATCGCGGAACGGTACGGGCTCGCATTGTACGAGCTCGCGGACGAGGCCAAGTGCCTCGACGATGTGGCCGGCGATCTCGCAGACCTGAAACAAATTATTGCGGACAGCGAAGAGCTGACGACGCTCCTGCGTTCGCCATTGATCGACAGCGACGACAAAGCGCGCGCGATGGCGACGATCCTCGAGCAAGGCGGCGCACACGAATTGACCCGGCGCTTTGTCGGCGTCGCAGCGGAAAACAATCGCCTGTTCGCCCTGGCCGCCATGATCGAGGCCTATCTGGCCGAGCTCGCGCGCCGGCGCGGCGAAATCACCGCCGAGGTGACGTCAGCCCGCGCGCTGAATGACGAACAACTGCAGCAGCTCACGGAGAGCCTGCGTGCAAAATTAGGTGGAAAAATAGCCGTCGAACCGAAAGTGGATCCCTCGCTCATTGGCGGGCTGGTGGTCCGGGTCGGTTCGCGGATGATCGATGCATCGCTGAAAACCAAGCTTCAGCGCCTGCAGTACGCCATGAAGGGAGCGTAGAGGATGGAAATTCGTGCCGCAGAAATTTCGGCGATCCTGAAGGATCAGATCGCCAATTTCGATGCCGAGGCCGATGTCTCTGAAGTGGGACAGGTGCTTTCGGTCGGTGACGGTGTCGCGCGCGTTTACGGCCTCGACAACGTGCAGGCCGGCGAGATGGTCGAGTTCCCTGGCGGAATTATGGGCATGGCGCTGAACCTCGAGACCGACAATGTCGGTATCGTTATTTTCGGCAATGACCGTGACATCAAGGAAGGCGACACGGTCAAGCGGACCGGCGACATCGTCGACGTGCCGGTCGGCATGGGCCTGCTGGGCCGCGTGGTCGACGCGCTGGGCAATCCGATCGACGGCGCCGGTGATCTCGACACGAGCGAGCGCCGCCTGGTCGACGTCAAGGCGCCGGGTATTATCCCGCGTGAATCGGTCAGTGAGCCGGTGCAGACCGGCCTGAAGGCGCTCGACGCGCTGGTGCCGGTCGGCCGCGGACAACGCGAGCTGATCATTGGTGACCGCCAGACCGGCAAGACCGCCGTGATCATCGACACCATCCTGAACCAGAAGAAAATCAACGACGCGGGTGACGAGTCCAAGAAGCTCTACTGCATCTATGTGGCCGTCGGTCAGAAGCGTTCGACCGTCGCCCAGGTTGTGAAGACCCTCCAGGAATACGGCGCGATGGATTACACCATCGTCGTGGCGGCCACCGCCTCGGAGCCCGCTCCGCTGCAGTTCCTCGCACCTTATGCGGGCTGCGCCATGGGCGAGTTCTTCCGCGACAGCGGCCGGCATGCGGTCATCTTCTATGACGATCTTTCGAAGCAGGCGACGGCCTATCGCCAGATGTCCCTGCTTCTGCGCCGCCCGCCGGGACGCGAAGCGTTCCCTGGTGACGTCTTCTATCTCCATTCCCGCCTGCTCGAGCGTGCGGCGAAGATGGGCCCCGACAGCGGCTCGGGCTCGCTGACGGCGCTGCCGGTGATTGAAACCCAGGCCAATGACGTGTCGGCCTATATTCCGACCAACGTGATTTCGATCACGGACGGCCAGATCTTTCTCGAGACGGACCTGTTCTATAAGGGCGTTCGCCCGGCGATTAACGTCGGCCTATCGGTGAGCCGAGTCGGCTCCGCCGCCCAGACCAAGGCCATGAAGGCCGTGGCGGGTAGCATCAAGCTCGAACTGGCCCAGTATCGCGAGATGGAGGCGTTCTCGCAGTTCGCGTCCGATCTCGACCGCGTCACCCAGCAGTTGCTGGCTCGTGGTGCCCGTCTGACCGAGCTTCTGAAGCAACCGCAATATGCACCGCTTGCGGTGGAAGAGCAGGTCGTGGCGATTTTTGCCGGCGTGCGCGGCCATCTGGACGGTATCGCGGTGAACGACGTGAACCGCTTCGAGAGCCAGTTCCTCGACCATGTACGCGAAAATCATGCGGACATCCTCACGGACATCCGTGACAGCGGTGCACTGAGCGACGAGACCGAGAAGAAGCTCGAAGAGACGGCTTCGGCGTTCGTGAAAACGTTCGCCTAGAGCCCACCGGACCGCAGCAAGCGCAAAGACAAGACGATGGCCAGCCTCAAGGAATTCCGCGTCAGGATCGCTTCGGTAAAGTCGACGCAACGTATTACGTCGGCGATGAAGATGGTTGCCGCCGCGAAGTTGCGCCGTGCGCAGGAAGAAGCGATTGCGGCGCGGCCCTATTCCGAACGCATGGAGCGCATGCTTGGTTCGCTCGCGGAGAGTGCGGTGAGCTCCGGCAATGCGCCGCCCCTTCTCGCCGGCAGCGGCAAGGACAACATCCACCTGCTCGTGGTCATGACCACCGATCGCGGGTTGTGTGGCGGCTTCAACGGCAGCATCGGCCGCTGGACCCGGCATCAGATTCTGGAACTTCGCGCCCAGGGCAAAGAGGTCAAGCTGCTGATCGTCGGCCGCAAGGGCCGCGGTATTCTGCGCGCAGAGTTCGGCAGCATGATCATCGACACGCTTGAAGACACCGCGCGTCCCGCACCGCGCTTCGAGACCGCCGTTGAAATCGCCCAGCGCGTGCGCACGATGTTCGAGGCGGGCGAATGCGATGTCTGCACCATTGTCTACAACAAGTTTATCTCGGCGCTGACGCAGGACGTGACCCCGCAGCAGCTCATTCCGTTCGCACTGCCCGCGGCCGATGATTCGGACGCCGCAGATGACGAGACCGAGGTTGCGGCCAACGCGGCCTACGAATATGAGCCGGACGAAAAAGAGATCCTGACGGACCTTCTGCCGCGCAACCTGTCGGTTCAGGTGTTCCGCGCGATGCTCGAATCCTTCGCCTCCGAACAGGGTGCGCGGATGACAGCCATGGACAGCGCGACGCGAAATGCGGGCGACATGATCAACCGCCTGTCCATCGAGTACAACCGAACACGCCAGGCGGCGATCACTACCGAACTCATCGAAATCATCTCTGGCGCGGAAGCGCTCTAGACCACTCGGCTCAAAACGGGCGAGGAGAATACTATGTCCAAGAATATTGTCGGCAAGATCACTCAGGTTCTCGGCGCCGTCGTCGACGTCCAGTTCGAAAGCGAACTGCCGCCGATCCTGAACGCGCTGGAATCCGATAACCACGGAAACCGCCTAATTCTCGAGGTGGCTCAGCATCTTGGTGAAAACACCGTGCGCACGATCGCCATGGACACCACCGAGGGTCTGGTCCGCGGCCAGGAAGTGGCCGACACCGGCGCCCCGATAAGCGTGCCCGTCGGACCGGAGACACTCGGCCGCATCATGAACGTGATCGGCGAGCCGATCGATGAGCGCGGCCCGATCAATACCGCTCAGAAGTTCCCGATCCATCGTGAAGCGCCATCCTTCACCGAGCAGTCGACCGAGACCGAGCAGCTGGTCACCGGCATCAAGGTCGTCGACCTCCTGACCCCATACGCCAAGGGCGGCAAGATCGGCCTGTTCGGCGGCGCGGGTGTTGGCAAAACGGTTCTGATCATGGAGCTGATCAACAACATCGCGAAGGGCCATGGCGGCTATTCGGTGTTCGCGGGCGTGGGCGAACGTACGCGTGAGGGCAACGACCTCTATCACGAGATGATGGAATCCGGCGTTATCCAGCCCGACGGCGAATCCAAGGCCGCGCTTGTATATGGCCAGATGAACGAGCCGCCGGGGGCACGCGCCCGCGTCGCGCTGACCGGCCTGGCACAGGCCGAGTATTTCCGCGACGAAGAAGGCCAGGACGTGCTGTTCTTCGTCGACAACATCTTCCGCTTCACCCAGGCCGGCTCCGAAGTGTCGGCCCTGCTCGGACGTATCCCCTCGGCGGTTGGCTATCAGCCGACACTGGGCACGGAGCTCGGCACTCTGCAGGAGCGCATCACCTCGACGAACAAGGGCTCGATTACCTCGGTCCAGGCGATTTACGTGCCGGCCGATGATTTGACCGACCCGGCGCCGGCCACGACCTTCTCGCATCTGGACGCGACGACAACGCTGTCGCGGCAGATCGCCGAGCTGGGCATCTATCCCGCCGTCGATCCGCTCGATTCCACGAGCCGTATTCTGGATGCGCGGGTCATCGGCGAAGAGCATTACAACGTCGCCCGTGAGGTCCAGGAGACCCTGCAGGCCTATAAGGGGTTGCAGGAGATCATCGCCATTCTGGGCATGGACGAGTTGTCCGAGGACGACAAGATGACGGTCGCACGCGCCCGTAAGATCCAGCGCTTCCTGTCCCAGCCGTTCCATGTGGCGGAAGTCTTCACCGGCTCACCCGGCAAGTTCGTGGCCCTGGAAGACACCATCAAGGGCTTCCAGCAGATCATCAACGGCGACCATGACGACCTGCCGGAAGCATCGTTCTACATGGTCGGCACCATCGATGAGGCCGTCGAAAAGGCCCAGACGATGGCCGCCGAAGCGGCCTAGCGGGAGACGACGCGTGGCGGATAACGCGGTTCAGTTCGAACTTGTGTCACCCGAGCGGCTGTTGCTCTCGGAGGATGTCGAAATGGTGGTGGTCCCCGGCGTCGAAGGCGACTTCGGCGTCCTGCCGGGCCATGCCCCGATGATTTCGACCGTGCGCCCCGGCGTGATCCATGTGTTCGAAGGTGGATCGGTGAAAACCCGCATCTTCGTGGCCGGCGGGTTCGCCGAAGTCACGACGGCGCGCTGCACCGTTCTGGCCGAAGAGGCCATCGCGCTCGACGATATCGACCGGGCCGGCGTCGAGAAAGACCTGCAGGACGCGAATGACGATATTCGCGATGCCGGCGGCGATGCGGCCCAGTTGGCCCTGGCGGAAGCGCGCGCGGCCACCGCACGCGCAAAACTGACCTCGCTCGACAATCTGGTCTATCAATAAAATCAACGATTTGCCCTGTTTGGCACAACTGTGCACAGGGTTTTGACTGCACAACAAATCCGACGATATATAATGGGGTCGCGGACAGTAGATTCGCATGCCATTCGTTGATGTGACGTCATGATCGAAGATCTGAGCAGACACTGGACACTCGACGACATCCCGTGGGATCGCTTCGACCCGTCGAAGGTCGATCCGGAGATGCTGCGCATCGTCAAAGCGGCGGCCATGGTCGAATATAACGGCGATATTTACGCCGATTATCTGTGCAACGTCTTCAACGACGACCCCGACTTTCAGGATGCCGCGCGGCGCTGGTCCCTCGAAGAGGTCCAGCATGGCAAGGCACTGTCGCGCTGGGCGAAATTGGCCGACCCCGCCTTCGATTTCGAAGCCCGGTTCGCCGATTTCTCCGAGAAAATTCAGCTCCCGGTCGCGGCCGAGGAATCGGTCCGCGGCACACGCTGCGGCGAGCTGGTCGCGCGTTGCATGGTCGAGGTGGGGACATCATCCTATTACACCGCCCTGCGTGAAGCGACCGACGAGCCGGTGTTGCGGGAGATCTGCCGCCGCATCGCGCAGGACGAGATTCGTCACTACAAGCTCTTCTATACCCATATGGAGCGCTACCGGACGATCGAGGGGCTGGGGCGGATCAAGCGGCTCATGGTCGGGATCGGCCGCATCGGCGAGACCGAGGATGACGAGCTCGCCTACGCCTATCACGCCGCCAACAACAATGGTGAGCCGTATGACCGCAAGCGCTGCATCCGCGCCTATATGTCCCGCGCCTACGGGTTCTACGAGACCCACCATGTGGAGCGTGCGGTAACACTGATCTTCAAGGCCGTGGGATTTTCCCCCCATGGACGGATCGCCAACTGGATCGCGCGCGTCACCTGCTGGTTCATGAATTTGCGCGCCAGCAACCCCGACGAGCCCGCGACAGCCTGAAGTCAGGTGATATGCGGCCGGAAGGTCTCAACCAACGCCTCATAGAGCGGTCGTTTGAAATCGACGATGAGCCGCGGCACCTCGTCAAGCGCGACCCATCGCCAGCGCCCGAATTCGGGTGAGGCCACCCCCCTGACATCAATCTCGGCCTCCTCGCCCAGATGGCGGAAAGCGAACCATTTCTGCATCTGACCGCGCCAGCGGCCCTTCCAGGCCCGGCCCGAAAGCTCCGGCGGCAGATCATATTTCAGCCAGTCCGGCGCCTCGGCCAGGAACGCAACATTCGAGATGCTGGTTTCCTCGCTCAGCTCCCGCAGGGCCGCACTGCGCGGATCCTCGCCGGCATCGATCCCGCCCTGGGGCATCTGCCATGCGCCGGGAAAGTCGTCGCGCTCGCCGACCCAGACCAGGCCGTCGGCGTTCACCAGCATGACACCGGCGCAGGGGCGATAGAATTGCGCGTCGCCATCACGCACGATCAGCGTGCTCACCGGTCGGCCTGGGTGTTCACCACCGCCGACACGGGAACCAGGGCCAGGCCCTTGCTGTCCAATGTCTGCGCCCATTCGCGGACACGCTCGATGGTGACGGGGAAGCCCTGGCCGATGGCGATCGAAACGCCCGCATCCTTGGCGATCCGTTCGATCTCGGTCAGCCGCGCATCGATCGTCACCCGTGACACTTCGCGCGAGTCCAGGAACCGGTCATTGATCGCGCGGGGCACCTGCATCTGCGACGCCATCACCGTGGCCACGCTACGTGCCGAGGAGCGCGCGTCGACATAGAGCAACCCGCGGGCCTTGATCTCGGCCAGGATGGGCTGCATCGATTCGCGCGACGTCGTGAACCGCGACCCCATATGGTTGAGTACCCCGACATAGCCGGTCACGCGCGACAGCGCCCAGCGCAGCCGGTCTTCATTCTCATCCGGCGACAGGGTGACAAACAGCGCGCGTGGCCCGGGGTCGTTCGCGGGGAAGTCGACCGGCTCCATCGGCAGGTTGAGCAGCACCTCGTGCCCGGCCGCGCGGGCAAGCCGGATCCATTGCTGGATATTGTCGGCGAAGGGTTGGAACGCGAGGGTCACCTCGCCCGGCAGCCCCTGTATGGCGGCCTCCGTCGCCGCGCTCGACAGGCCAAGCCCGCTGAGGATGATCGCGACCCGGGGGCGGTCGTCGCCGCTTGCGGTCGGGCGCGCATAGGCCTGCCACGGCTCACGCCCGTTCGCGCCGATCCGCGGCAACGGGCCGAAACTCGACTGCTCCACCAGCGCCGGGTCCGGCGCTGGGCGGAGGCCGCCGCGGTTCGGGCTGGTCCGCGGCAATTGCGGCACGGGCGGCGGAGGCGGCGCGGACACCACCTGTTGCGGTGCGGCCGTCTCCGGCGGCGCGGCGGCGGCTGTTTCGGGTGCCGGCTCGGTGACGGGCGCAGTGACGGGACCTGGGACCGATTCTGGGGCCGGCGCGGGCGGTGCCGCCGGGGTTACGGACGGCTCATCGCTCTGAGAACCTGCCGCATGCGCCGCCGGTTGCGGTGCGGCCGGGACCGATTCTTCGGGGGCCGGTTCTCCGGGGACCAACTCGGCCGCGGACGGTGCAACCGCCGCCGGTTCAGCCGGCGCAGCGGGTACCGCAGGCACGGCGGGCTCCGGGGCCGTCGGCGCCATTTCCGCGATCTCCGGCGCATCCGACGGGTCGGTGGACAGCCCGACGACGACGGCGGCGACCAGCCCGACCAGTACGACAAAGAGCGCGAGGGCCAAGACGGACGGCAGGAGAACGCGCAAGTTCAACCGGAACGTCCGTTCGCCGAATTCCTCGCTCATACCTTGATCCGTGCCCAGAGACTCGCCCGAATGACTAGTTCGTTACCCGGACATTGTAGGTCGCAATACCCTTCAGGAGATCGAGCGCCCGGGCAAGCTGATAATCCTGCTGCGCGGATGTCTCTTCCGACGCATCCGCACCCTCTTCGCCCTCCAGGCCTTCATTGTCGCGCGCGTTGCGGAGATCACGCTCGCGCAGGCCCTGCTGGACATCCTCGGTTTCGATCTTCGCCTGTTCGACGATGATGTCCGGCGCAATGCCGGTCTGCTGAATCGAACGCCCGCTCGGCGTGAAGTAGGCCGCCGTCGTCAGGCGCATCGCGCCATGTCCGGGGATGGGCATGATCGTCTGCACGGATCCCTTGCCGAAACTCTCGGTACCCATGACGACCGCACGCTTGTGATCCTGCAATGCGCCGGCGACGATCTCCGATGCCGAGGCCGAACCGCGATTGATCAGAACCACCATGGGCAGACCATCGGCCAGATCGCCTTCGCGCGCATTGAAGCGCTGGGAGTCGTCCTTCTCACGCCCCCGGGTCGAGACAATCTCGCCGCGGTCCAGGAACGCATCGGAGACCTTCACGGCCTGATTGAGCAATCCGCCCGGATTGCGCCGCAGGTCGAGGACGATGCCAATCAGCTCCTCGCCCAGTTCCTTCTTGATATCGGCCATGGCGGCCTCGAGGCCGTCATTGGTCTGCTCGTTGAAGGTGGTGATGCGGACGTAGCCCACCTTGCCCTCGACGCGGCTGCGGACCGACTTGATGCGCACGACATCGCGGGTGACGGCCACATCGAAGGGGTCGCGGCCTTCGCGGCGGATCGTCAGCTTGATGTCGGACCCGATCCGGCCGCGCATCTTATCGACCGCCTCGGACAGGGTCAGCCCGAGCACGGTCTCGCCGTTCAGATGGGTGATGAAGTCACCGGCCTCGATCCCCGCGCGCGCCGCCGGCGTCTCGTCGATGGGAGAGACCACCCGGACGAATCCCTGCTCCATGGTCACTTCGATGCCAAGACCACCGAACTCGCCGCGGGTCTGCACCTGCATGTCGCGGAAATTGTCCTCATTCAGGTAACTCGAATGGGGATCGAGGGATTGCAGCATCCCGTTGATCGCCGCCTCGATGAGATCCCGGTCCTCCGTCTCGTCGACATACTGAGAGCGCACCCGCTCGAAGATGTCGCCGAACAATTCCAGCTGGCGGAATGTTTCCTCATCGGTGTCCGCGGCGATCGCGGCGGCGGGAACGGCAGTGAGCATCGCCGAGAATGCGAACGCGGTGATCAGTTTGCGCATTAGCCTTGTGTCCTGTTCGTTTGCGCTGCCAACCAGGGCAACGGGTTAATCGGTTTTCCGTCGAGACGGAGCTCCACATAGAGCTTCGATCCGCTCGATCGGTCTTCGGCCCTCGCGGCCTGCCCCCCGCTTTTCGTGCCTCCGCCGGCATCCTGAGGCTGCTTCGCAGCGTCGACCGTGCGGCCCAGCGGTTCTCCCGCGAGGACCCATTGGCCAACTTGCGCCTCTATACGCCCCAGTCCAGCGATAAGTGTATGATATCCCTCGCCATGATCGATGATCAAGATTTGCCCGAAGCGCCGAAACGGCCCGGCAAACGCGAT
>Ga0070727_10000361_pt1 | contig 57516 bp, 54 predicted proteins | sample tdAd472_FD_66722 | JGI IMG/M metagenome (GOLD analysis project Ga0070727, IMG submission 66722) | Marine sediment microbial communities from the Atlantic coast under amendment with organic carbon and nitrate - tdAd47.2 | ecosystem: Environmental > Aquatic > Marine > Coastal > Sediment | place... | reverse complement strand
CAGGCCGATCTTTCCAGATCCCTATCTTTCGAATTAGTGGACAATTTGTGGGTAAGCTGTGGATTGAGGCACCACAATCTGCGAACAGATTCTTAGCAAAAAAACAGTGGTTATCATCAGCCTATTTCTTTAGAATCGTCCTTGGATTGCAGGAATATTTTGGACAATACGCTGATCAAAGGGAATTACTCACTCAACAATTCGCATTGATCCGATCACCCACTCTGCCATGGCCCAATTTAGAAGACTGAAAGAATTACGCTCCGACCTGACCATCATCGAAGTTCACGGTGAACTGACCCACGGTGAGTTTGTCAGGTTCCTAGAATCCAGCAGGGATGTGGGAGATCCGTCCTCCAAGGCTGTTTTCGACCTGCGATCAGCCAATCTCTCGTCGCTTTCGAGGAAACGCATCAAGGCATCGATCGCGGACTTTGAAAGTTTCGCCGACCCAGGGCTACGCGCCGCACTGGTGTTTTCCAATCCCGCCGACTACTCCATTGGCAAATTGATCAGCAACACAATCAACAAGCAAGGCTACCTGTCGGAAATACGGGGATTCTATAATCTCTATCTAGCCAAGGCCTGGCTGCTGTACCGTCAACCAGTTTATAAGCCATCGCTCAATACTGACAGGGTAGTAGCTTTTTAGTGAAGGCGGTAAAAACCTTCGGTAGGAATCTCTGGCTTGTACTGCCGATGGCAACCATCACAGCTTTCCCTTAGATCGTCGGCAGCATCCATCAATGCAGGAAGGTCCTGAGTCCTCGCGGCTTGCAGTGCATTGCTCGCCGCGCCGTTCATCTGTCCGGTGAACTGCCGCCAGCCAGGCTGCGCAACCCACATGGCATCATTCACTCCAGAGCCTCCCATGGTAATGGCAGAGGTGCTGGATATCAGCTGAATAGCATGGTGTTCCAGCTCCTGCCAGGCACCAATGGTCAGCCGTTGATTGTCGGTGAGAGAAAGGCTCAATACCTCATGGGCGGCGTGGTCGACCTGGCCAACCATGATTTCGTTGATACTGATTTCCGGCACAAACGGAACATTGACACCAGGCTCCTGGCCCGGCGATTCTGCTGGCGGAGAACAGGAGCCCAATAATAACAGCAGAACTGCAGCTGCAATCGTCCAGATATTTATTATTGAATAGTCGTTGTTAGCAATCACCCGTATCTGCTCCTTTGCTGGCGCTGAGACATGTCATCAGTTTTTCCGCGCCACTGCAAGCCCTGTCGGGCATTCTGCTTTTTGATTGGAGCGCAATCTTTCCCGCTTTCCTGCGGACTATAGATAACTACGTGCTTGACATAGATCAACCAGCAGTAACATGGCTTGGACAAAATTGAATTTTGGGTCTTGATTTGCAATGTTTCAGCCCTCAGTTAATTACCAACAGGCCAGCTGAAAAACTGCGAATCGCAATCGGGCCTGATCGTTAGTTGGAAAACTGTGTCAATTGGAGGCATGCGATATGAACCTAATCCCACGTAACCAGATCAATGATTTCGATTCCCTGTTTGACGATTTCTTTACCGGTTTTCCGGTTTTTATGGGTAAATCTGACATCGCCAGGAGCCTTGCTGCAATGCGGGTTGATATCCACGAAGATGAAGGCGGCTACGAAATAACTGCCGAATTACCGGGCGTCAAAAAAGAGGACATTTCGGTAACTCTAAGAAACGATATCCTGACTATAACGGCCAGCAAGGAAACCGAAAACGAGAAAAAGAAAAAAGGCAAGGTGATTCGCCGCGAACGCAGCAGCGGAACGTTTACCCGAAGCTTCACTGTCGACGACGGAGTCAGGCAGGAAGACATTGAAGCCAACTTTAACGACGGTGTGCTGACCTTGAGCATTCCCAAGCGGGGACAGGTTGAAGCCGAGCCCGATGTTCACAAAATCGACATCGGCTGACAAATATACACCTGACGCCCCAGGCTGGTATCATTAGCCGGATAAGGTGTATAAAAACTAGAAGGAATCCTCATGGCGACCATTGACAGCATCCTCGTAGTAGTCGACCCAACTGTTGAGTATGACTTTGTTATCGATCGCGCCAAAGGAATCCTGGCACATAACAAGGCTTCGGTCAGATTTTTTATCAACACCTCCAATACCCTGACTCAGCACTCTTATGCCTATGAGGGTATGGATGGACATTTCCTGGAAAAGCAGAGGCAGCTATTTGTCGAGCACTACAGGAAAATTCTCCACGACCTGGTGGAAGAATTTACCGCGATGGGTATCAGTGCTACTTCAGCTTTTACCGAAGAACATAACCTGGCCGAAGCCATACTGGCAGAAATTAGGGAATTCGATCCGGATCTGATTCTCAAGAGCACGCATCATCACAGTGTGCTTAGAAAGTCACTGATCACCAACACTGACTGGCGACTGATTCGTAAATGTCCCAAGCCCTTGCTGCTGGTCAAGCCACGCAGCTGGTTCGAAGATGGCAGCGTTGTGGCTTCGGTGGATCCGTTGCACGCCAAGGCGGCGCAAACCAAACTTGATCATCAGCTGATTGAAACAGCCCAGAGCGTTGCCCAGGCATTCAACCAGACGCCACGTGTATTCCACTGCTACTTCCCGTTTGTCGGCACCATGTTCCCTACGGCGTCGGAAACGTCTGATCAAATGCAGGATTTGAAAGAAAGACACGAAACCAAGCTCAATCAGCTACTTGCCAATCACAGTATTGCGCCGGAAAACGTGGAGCTTGCCCGAGGCGACCTGGTTCCATCGCTAATCAATTTCCTGGAAAAGAGCGACGCAAATATTCTCGTCATCGGCGCCCTGTCGCGTAATATTCTTGAGCGGGCCATTGTTGGCAATACCGCTGAGAAGATTCTGGATGATTGCCCCTGTGACGTTCTCGTAATCAAGCCCAGTTAACCATGAGTAATCGGTAAGCCCGATGAAAAGCCACGTCCTGGTCATCGCCGACCAAGAAACCGACAACAGCATTGCGCTCCGCAAAGCCAGTGAATTCATCAGTGACTCAGGGTTACAGGTTACTGTGCTGGCTTTTATTGATACCAGCGGGGTCAGTGAAATTGATATCAGTCACAACGAACGACTTTCCGCGCTTGCTAAAGCTGCCGAGGAAGTTCTGGGTGGACGGGTTGAAACCGCAATCGATATTGTTTCCACTCCGGATATTGCCGCCTACTGTGCCAGTTTTTGCCAGAATCATGACGTCGATCTGGTCGTCAAAACCGGCCATCGATCTGAATCGCTGGTTTACACTCCACTTGACTGGCAGCTGATCAGACAACTGCCTTGCCCGATAATCGTGGCTGTCGATCACGATCTATCCCAGGATCGAAAACTTCTGGTTGCCCTCGATGTGCACAGCAACAATCCGGCACAGCGGGAGCTGGATAAGAAAGTATTGTCCTGGGCTGGGCAGTGGGCCAGTTCCAATGACTTTTCGCTTTACGTCGCCAGTTGTATCGAGGCACCAGATCCGTTGACCAGCACCGATTTCGAACTACTTGTGGACCTTGAATCCAAGATGCGACCAAGGATCGAACCGGTAGTTCGGGACCTGTTGAATGAACTCAATTTATCCAGCAAAGGCATTCTGATTAGCGCCGGCTCACCGGATGTCGTACTGCGAAGACTGGCAGAAGAACTGGATGCCGACCTGGTGGTGATGGGCTACACAGCTCGCCATGGCCTTGGTAACCTGTTGATCGGGCATACCGCTGAAAAGGTTATGCATCGACTGGACAGGAACCTCGCAGTAGTACAAAGCCATGCAGAAGATGAGGCCGTAAAATGAAAAACTGGATCTCATGAGTGTTGACGACTCGCCGAACGGCAAGCTGAAAAGCGTTATCTACGACGTAATTTTCGGTTACGAATCCAGAGCCGGAAAGCTGTTTGACCTGGCGCTTATCTGCATGATCATGATTAGCGTCCTGGCGGTAATGATCGATTCCGTAAGCGACTACCATGTGCAATACGGAGATCTGCTTTATTCGCTTGAATGGTTTTTCACCGTTGCTTTCACCATCGAGTACGCGCTGCGAATCTATTCCTCCCCTCACCCGCGGGGCTATATCTTCAGTTTTTACGGACTGATTGACCTGCTTTCCATTCTTCCGACCTATATCGCTTTCTTGTTCCCACAATCCGTCTACCTGACTGTGGTGAGAATCCTGCGGGTCCTGCGCATATTTCGAATACTCAAGCTGTTTCGTTATATCGGGGAGGCCAATATCCTGTTCAGGGCACTCGTGACGGCAAGAAGAAAGATTTTTGTCTTTCTGTTTAGCGTGCTCACGTTGATTGTGGTATTCGGCACCCTGATGTTTATGATTGAAGGTCCCGAGAACGGCTTTACCAGCATACCAAGAAGTATGTACTGGGCTATCGTAACGGTCACGACAGTAGGGTACGGCGACATTTCACCCAATACCGCCCTCGGCCAGCTGGTTGCAGCAATGACCATGATCTGTGGCTACGCAATTATTGCAGTCCCAACTGGCATCGTGGGCGTCGAGATCATGAACGAGTTTCAACGGCAGGGAAGCGGCGGCAATCCTGCCCCGACGGTGTGCAACAACTGCAATTTGACCACGCATGACAGCGACGCGAAATTCTGCAAGCGCTGCGGCACCGAACTGTAGATTTTTTAACCAGACAGACCTGCCTGAGCTCTCAACGAGAACCTTCTTCCCTTCTGAGCTCTTCCCGATAACGATCCAAACGTGTTTCCAGGTCTTCGCCGTCACCGTATTCGAGAAACTGGTTATAACGTCTGTGTGCTCCAGGGATTGCTCTGGCGTGCTTGATCGGACACCAATACTGTTCTGTTCTTGAGGTCACTTCCCTGGCATAGGAAATCACCCCGTTGGCATAGCCACAGTAAACACAATTGAACTTTTCGATACCGTTCAAATAGGACAGGTATTGACGATCAAGCACGATGTATTTTGACCTTCTGACCTTTGGAATCTGGTAGAGTCGAAAGCACACCACTTGAAAGAGAGTAACCGCCAGATCAAGAAATGCCAGCGGCACTAACACCGAGTAGATAAAAGGAGTCGATAGTATATTGCGCCAGGATGCAGCCTGAAACCAGGAGAGCAAGCCGGTCTTTAGCTTCAGGTGAGTATCGGTGACAGCCCTGTCGAATCTGACTCTGGTACCTTCCAGTTGATATTGGAACTGCTCACTCTGTTGACGCAACTCTTCCCGCAACTCGTCCTCGAGTTTTTCGAGCTTTTCCAGTAACTCTTTGATTCTGGGATTCATGGCATCACCGTTTTAGTTTAAGTTTTGGGCGACCCGGTACGATGCCAGTTTACCAAAGAGCTTGTCAGGCTGGCTGAGAGTACTCAGGAAATAGATTGGGGCTTGACGATCAGGACGTCGGATTCCAGGTAGTCCAGAACCTTCTCGGCAGTATTACCGATCAGCGCGTCCGCCAGGCGTGAACGTGACAGCGCTCCCATAACAATGATGTCGCTATGCAACGTACCTTCATAGCGTTGTAGAGCAAATACGGGCGATTCATCGACCAGGTGGCAATTGTCCGCAGATAACTCGAAATCAGCCAGCAATTCTTCGAAAGCCTGACTGTGAGCCTGCAGCACCTTATCAGGCAGGGCAAAAGGACGCCCCACTTCTGCATAGGCATGCAGTATATGAACATTGCCGCCCAACTGGGATGCGACACTCATTGCAGTATTGACGATCTTGAAATCCAGCTTGAGCGGCTTGTGATGACTGTGCACCGGGTCAACTCCTGCCAGCACAACGGGCTCTGACTTCCAGCTTCGATCTTTAACAAGCAATAGAGGCTTCGGACAAAAGCGTACCAGTTGCCAACTGTCATTGGACAGGAAAGTTCTTGCCAGCTTGGAATAGGAGCGGGTATGTTGAATTACCAGGTCCACCGAGTAATCAATGGACTTCTTGACGATCTGTTCATAACGAGGGTAAGCCCAGACCAGCTCACTATGAACCTGAAAGCCCTGGTCCTGTAACCGCCCTGCCACCAGAGACAGTTTCTCTTCCAGCCGTTTACAGTGTTCTTCGCGGAGCACTTTAAGTTCGTCACCGAAGCTGTAGTAGCTATCATGGAGAAATTTTTCATAGCCACAGGTCAGCAGAAATATTTCTGACTCCTGTTTGTCGCCAATGAACTGCAGGGCTTTGCTAACTTCGACTGGAAGCGCATCTTCATTCTGCTCCTCGTAACTGTCGAGGACCACCAGGATTTTGTTATAAGACTGCATGCTTGTTACCCCCAAAATAATCTCTCGACTCTCAGCTTTTGATGCACCTTTTTTTGGCCTACCTGACGTGAATTTTAGTCTACCTGACGCTATCTGCCTGATTTAACCCTTTTGCTCCCTGGACTCGGGAACAGGTGTTCAGTCAACTGTACTTGCACAATCAATGCACAAGTCAGTGTAGGGAATTGCCACCAGGCGCTGTTCGCCGATATTTTCTCCACAGCTGGAACATGACATATATTCGCCTTGGTCCAGCCTTTTCAAAGCGTTATTGATCTGCCGCAGTTCATCAAGGCCTTCCTGCTCCAAGGCTCTAACCAGCTCATCGTTCTCGGTTTGCTTGATTTGCTCGTTGAAGTTCGCGCTGACCGGCTCTTCCTTTTTAAAAGTGTGCTTATGAGTACGTTCAACCCGAGCTTCAAGCTCGGCCTTAGTGACCAACAGATTTGCTTTAATTTCTTCAAGATTCATCAGTTTTTCTCCAGCTAGCGGTCATCTGGGAATCTTTCGTTCCCGTGCATTGCTAATCTAATTCAAACCCCTATTATAAGAGTTGACCCAGCTCAACCCTGATACTTGCCTTTTTGTTACGTTGGCAACATGACCCCTACTGATTTTAGCGTACTTACTCTTAACATCCACAAAGGATTTTCTACCGGCCAGCGGCGTTTTACTCTGGAGAACATACGCAATTGTCTGCGAGACAGCAAGGCGAGCGTGGTTTTTCTCCAGGAAGTGGTCGGTGAGCACCAGCACCTTGCCCGCAAGATCCCTGGCTGGCCCCAGGGCAATCAACTGGAGTTCCTGGCAGACTCTGTGTGGACACATCATGCCTACGGCAAGAATGCCATCTACCAACATGGCCATCATGGCAACGCTATTCTGTCGGAAGTCCCTTTCAAGTCCTGGCACAATCTCGATGTATCGATGATGAACTTTTCACAACGCGGCATTCTGCATGGCGTTACGGCAAACGACCTGCACCTGCTTTGCGTACATTTCGGTCTATTTGAAAATGAGAGGCGCCTGCAGGCCAACAAGCTGGTGGACTATGTCCACAGGAACATCCCGAATGATGCACCACTAATCCTGGCAGGTGACTTTAACGATTGGCGAAAGACCCTGCATACTCGATTGGTTCGCGAGCTGCATCTACAGGACGCCTACCAGAAGCTGAATAAAAAAGTAGCGAACACTTTCCCCTCTTTTAGGCCCATGCTACCAATGGACCGAATATATCTGCGTGGTTTTCGGGTACGCTCCTGTTCTATCATGAACACTCAGGAATGGCGCAGGATTTCAGACCATTGCGCTATCAGTGCAAAGCTGAGCCTGCACCTGTAAAACCTTAATCAGTCAGCAGCTCCCGAGAGGAAGCCTTGAATAACGCAATTCTCCTGTCAGCCTTGATTGTTGTTTGCGGGCTATCCGCAGCACTCCATGCGCTGTTGACCAAGCGAGATTCAAAATCTGCCTTCGGCTGGATAGGATTCTGCCTGATATTGCCGGTCGCAGGTCCACTCATCTACCTGATCTTTGGCATCAATCGTATTCATCAGCGCGCCCACCGTTCCTTCTTTGCTCAGCTTGAGGTTGACGAATCTCCCAGCATTCCAGACCCGGATGGTTTAAATCTGCGGCCCATGTCTACAGTCGGGGAGAGGGTTACCGGCAAGGGACTGCGCGCAGCGAGCTCTGTGACCATGCTGGAAAATGGTGAGCAGTTGTTCCCGGAAATGCTGGACGCGATTGCGCGTGCAAAAGACAAAATTCACTTATCCAGCTACATCTTTGACAATGACCAGACGGGTGACCAGTTTGTTGAAGCTCTGTGTGCCGCCCGGGATAGAGGGGTCAGTGTGCGGATAATTATTGACGGGCTTGGCGAATTCATGTGCCTGCCACGACCTCGAATTGGCCGCAAGCTAACTCGCTGCGGCCTTATCTTTGCACGCTTCAATCCTATCACGCTCTTTCCCCCTGCCATTCATATAAATATGCGCAACCATAGAAAGATTCTGGTGGTGGATGGCAAGCTCGCTTTTACAGGTGGCCAGAACATTGGCAATCGGCAGCTGGTGCAGCTGCAGGACAACCACAGTCAGGCAACGGACCTGCACTTCAAGTTTACCGGCAAGATTGTCGATGAATTGGAACGAGCGTTTCTGCGAGACTGGTATTACGCTCACGGCAAAAAGTATCCTCAACCGTTCCATCCGGTCAACGCCAATCCCACCCAATCTGAAATCTGGACCCGCCTGGTGCTTGACGGGCCTAACGAACACCTTGATCGGTTGAATGACCTGCTGGTAGGTATTATTTCTACCGCCAAGCAACGGGTATGGGTAATGACGCCCTACTTTCTTCCTGGACCGGACATCGTCGCAGCCCTGGTCGGAGCCAGACTGCGTGGCGTCGACGTTAGAATAGTCCTGCCGTCGAAAAACAATATCTTCCTGGTTCACTGGGCCAACCTGAACATACTGCCCTATTACCTCGAGAAAGGAATTGAGATCTATTTCCAACCACCGCCGTTCGCTCACACCAAAGCACTCATCATAGACGACCACTACTCCCTGGTCGGCTCCGCAAACCTGGATGCTCGCAGTCTGCGCCTGAATTTTGAGCTAGGGGTAGAAATCTTTGACCAGGAGCTCAATCAACAGCTGGCTGCCTATATCGAAGACAAAGTGGAAAAAGCTACCCGGCTGACCGAATCTCAACTAAAAACCATTTCACTACCTGCCCGGGTGAGAAACGCCATCGCCTGGTTGTTCTCCCCTTACCTGTAGAATAGGCAGCCAGCGACATATTTGGCTTAGCGCTTGACATAAGTCAATCCAATAATTGAACATATGCTCTTCAATGGTCCCAGGGCCGATTCATCACAGATAAGAAAAGTTCCCCCAATTACAAGCCCAATTACAGGCCCAATTAAAAAAAGGAAACACTATGAGTGTATACAACAAGATTGTGGTTGCCATTGATTTATCCAGTGACTCGCAGAAAGTTATAGACACTGCGCTCAAGGTAGCAGGTGGCGATGCCAACAAGATCCACCTGGTTCACGTGGTGGAACCAATTGCTGCCGCTTACAGCATGGATGCATACGCAATCAATATCAACGAACTGCAACAGGAGGCTTTGTCACTGGCGGCCAACAATCTATCGGAAATTGCGGACAAGAGTAGTATAAGCAAGGAAAATCAGCATACCCTGCTCGGCTCACCCGCTATTGAAGTCAGAAACCTGGCCTCGGAGCTGGAATCCGATGCCATCGTTATTGGCAGTCACGGCCATTCCGGCTGGAAGATATTGCTGGGTTCGACTGCCAACAAAGTGCTACATGGCGCCTGCTGCGATGTGTTAACCGTTCTCGTCGGCAAAGACTAACCGAAAACCATCTGCTTTTATTTCACCGGTACCCAGGGCACGGTAATTGACCCTGAGAATGCTAAAGCAGCACTTTTTCGTGGGGTTTTTGTTGGTCTGGTTTGACCACCAGGACATCGCATTCCAGTTTGTCGAGAACCTTCTCTGCAGTGTTCCCGATCAGCATGCGGTCGAGTCTGGATCGTGAAACTGCACCCATGACTACGGCGCTTGCCTGCAATAAGGTGGTCAGCTCAGGCAACGAATGTACGATGTCGGCATCGCTGACATAACAATGATCCCCCGACACATTGTGCTGGGCGCCCAGATCCTTGATCTTATCGCTGTCCACGCGGTAGTCGCTTTCAATGGGATACATTCCCGACAGCGGTGGAAGGTGGGTCGAATGATAGAGATGGACCGAGCCATCAGATACGCCCGCCAGAGCGCCGGCAACCCGGATCAACTTGTGATCAAGTGATGCCGGTTTGTCGTGGGAGTGCTCCGGATCCACTGCAGCGACAAACTTGGGCTGTAAGTTCCAATCCTGATCTTTAGCCAGCAATAGCGGTGCCGGGCAGTAGCGAATCAATTCCCAGTCTTCATTCGCCAGCATCAGTCTGGCGAGGCGCTCATGATGCCGGGTACTTTTAATAACCAGGTCTGGCTTGAGCTCTTCAACCCGGCGAATCACCTCTTCGTAGGGAGGATTGCCCCAGGCAGTGGCGCAGGATACTTCAAGGCCGTTTTCTCGCAAAGGTGCTGCCAGCTCTTCAAGGGCCGCCAGGTTCTTTTCTCCATGTTCACGGCGCAACTCTCGCGCTCTCACAGGGTCGAAATAGTAACCATCTTCCAGGTAGGTGCTGTAATCGGCGATAAACAGCTCCAGCTCTGCATCAGCGTATTTTGCCAATTGCCTGGCACGCTCCAGAGCCGGTTGTTTTTCGGCTCCTGCTTCAATCACGACCAGAATCTGATTCAGTTCAAACATGGAGGACTCCCTGGTTATTCTTCTTTCAATCTGCCAAATGTCACAAGCGACCTTCTGGCCCGAACCCGGCCAATATGCCGCCTGCTATGCTGCACTGCAAGTAGAATCTTATCCCGATTCCAACAAGATCAAATCACGGTCTTTTGGAAAGACAACAAACTCATCGATTCCGGTCTAAAAGTAAACGATTCTCACTTAGGTCAAACTCTTCAAATTCGTTGTTAAATTGCTATTTTGATGGCAATATGTGTCGCCTGCAACTTATCGGGGAATGTTCATGTCAACGGCGAGCGAAAACGCCGCAGTCGGCGTATCGAAACAAGAAAGCAACAGGATTGGCAGCTCAGGGACCACCAAGCCCTGTCCGCACAACCCACTGATTTCCTGTGCAAGCTGCCGCCTGAGCGAGCTGTGCCTGCCGATTGCCCTGAACAAGTCCGAAGTCCATCAATTGGACGAGATCGTTCAGCGAAATCGGCCACTCAAGAAAGGCGATCACCTGTATCGGCAGAACGATCCTTTCAAATCCGTTTACGCCGTGCGTTCCGGCAGCTTTAAATCCTATGTGCTGGGCGCGGATGGACAGGGTCGGGTCACCGGTTTTTACATGCCAGGCGAAATCATTGGCATGGATGGCATAGCCAGTAAATCCTACGCAAACTCCACAGTGGCACTGGAACATGCCTCAGTCTGTGAAATTCCGTTTGCACAGCTGGAAAAATTGAGCCATCAGTTACCTAACTTGCAACACCACTTTTTCGCCATCATGGGCAATGAAATTGCCAAAGACCAGCAGATCCACACTTTACTGAGCAGTTATACCGCCGAGGAACGCATTGCCTCATTTCTGCTCAGCCTGTCGGCCCGTTATTCGCGAGTAGCACTGGCGCCAGATAAATTCCTTCTGCATATGACCCGTGGCGATATCGGTGAGTACCTGGGTCTTACCCTGGAAACTGTCAGCCGCATCTTCACCGGCTTGCAAAAGAAAGGCGTAATTTCCGTCAAGAACAAGGAAATCGAGATAGTGGATTTCGACAAGCTCCGCGGAATCATTTCTAACTAACAACTGCCCCTTATATCAAATCCCTGCGGTATGGCTGTACTCCGCGATACAGCAACTGTAAAAAATGAACGAACCACAGCCAAATCCCCACTACCCGCATCTTCTGCAACCCCTGGATTTGGGCTTCACCCGCCTGAAGAATCGTGTGCTGATGGGCTCCATGCACACCGGACTGGAGGATATTCCAGACAGTCACGAACGCATGGCAGCGTTCTATGAAGAACGCGCTCAGGGCGGAGCAGGAGTCATAGTCACAGGTGGATTCATGCCTAACGAGTTCTGCCTTCCAGCGGGCGCAACGCCCCTGTTCCGGGATCCAGAACAGGTGGCCAGACATAGACTGATTACCGATGCCGTACACCGATGGGATAGCAAGATCTGCCTGCAGATACTGCATACGGGTCGTTATTCCAAAGTGGGCAAGGCACTGGCACCTTCTGCAATTCAGGCGCCAATCAACCGCACGGTGCCAGAAGCAGCCAGCGAAGCGCAGATCCAGCAACAGATTGACGACTTTGTAGAATTCTCCAGTTTCTGCCAGCAGGCTGGTTACGATGGCGTAGAGATCATGGGTTCCGAGGGTTATTTCCTCAATGAGTTCATAGCTCAGCGCACAAATAAGCGTGATGACCGCTGGGGTGGAACTTACGAAAACCGGATCCGCCTGCCTCTTGAAATAGTCCACCGGGTGCGTGAACGGGTCGGAGAGCATTTTATTATCATTTTTCGTTTGTCCATGCTCGACCTGGTGGAAGGCGGCAGCACTTTTGACGAAATTCTATTGCTTGGCAAGGAACTGATTAAAGTTGGCGTTACACTGATCAATACCGGCATTGGTTGGCATGAGGCCCAAATTCCCACCATTGCAACCAAGGTACCGCGTGCGGCCTTCACCTGGGTAACATCCCGATTTCGTGCCGAAATAGATGCGCCGGTAATTACATCGAATCGCATCAACACTCCGGAAATTGCCGAAGCCGTTCTGGCGCGTGGTGATGCGGACATGGTTTCGATGGCCAGACCGTTTCTGGCCGATGCCGAGTTTATCCACAAAGCCGAAACCGGCCGCAGTGACGAAATCAATACCTGTATCGCCTGTAACCAGGCTTGCCTCGACCATATCTTCAACGGCCAATTGACCAGCTGTCTGGTGAATCCGCGGGCCTGCCACGAAACAGAACTTGAAATCAATCCCGCCCACGTTGCCAGGAAACTGGCGGTGGTTGGTGCCGGACCGGCCGGCCTTGCCGCCGCAGTAACAGCCGCCCAGCGGGGCCATGATGTCACCCTGTTTGATGCGGAAAGCGAAATTGGCGGTCAATTCAATCTGGCGAAAAGAATTCCTGGCAAAGAAGAATTTCAGGAGACCATCAGGTACTTTGCCAGACAACTGGAACTGCTTGGAATTCATGTACATCTGGGAAGCCGGGTCAGCGCGGAACAGTTGAACAGCGGTGGCTACGACCAGGTGATCCTTGCCACCGGCATAGTGCCACGTACCCCTCATATTGAAGGAATCGATCACCCGAAAGTCTGCAACTACATCGATGTGATTCGTGATCCCGATAAAGTGGGAAATTCGGTCGCGATTATCGGCGCCGGTGGAATCGGGTTCGATGTTGCGGAACTGCTATCCAGTGACGGGCAAAGTAGCAGTCAGAACGTACAGGCATTCCTGCGTCAATGGGGTATTGATCAGGAACTGAAGGCACGGGGCGGCATTGAAGGGATTAGCCAGACCCATCAACCATCAACTCGTGAAATCTTCCTGTTGCAGAGAAAACAATCCAAAGTTGGAGCCGGACTCGGCAAAACCACCGGTTGGATACATCGCTCTGAACTAATGCACCGCGGCGTCAGGATGATTCCTGGCTGCGACTACCAGAAAATCGATGATCAAGGACTACATCTTCTGGTTAACGGAGAACCTGAGCTATTGACAGTAGATTCCGTGGTCATTTGCGCCGGGCAGGACTCCCAGCGCGAATTGTGTGAGGCCCTCGAGCTGCCCTACCGCCTGATTGGTGGAGCAGACGAGGCGGTAGAACTGGATGCCAAGCGTGCTATCGAGCAGGGGACTCGCCTGGCAGCCACCTTGTAGCATTCCAAATTGTAATGTTCCTTGAAATTTTCAAAATCCAATCGTTAGTCGAGGCATACCAATGAAAGTCGCATTTATCGGATTGGGCGTCATGGGTTATCCCATGGCCGGCCATTTACAAAAAGCAGGACTTGATGTCTGCGTATTTAATCGCACAAGCAGCAAAGCCAGACAGTGGAGCGAGGAATTTGGCGGACGCACAGCTGACACTCCCGCCGAGGCGGCCGCTGATTGTGAAATCGCAATGGTGTGTGTCGGTAATGACGATGACGTGCGCTCGGTAGTGCTTGGAGAAAACGGCGCGTTAGCGGGCCTGCCGGCTGGCGGACTACTGATTGACCATACCACTGCTTCCGCAACCGTGGCGCGAGAGCTTAACGAAGCCGCAAACGTACAGGCCAAGCGATTCCTGGATGCTCCGGTATCTGGTGGTCAAGCGGGTGCCGAAAACGGTGTGCTGACCATCATGATCGGTGGCGAACAAAGTGATTACGAGCGAGCCAGCCCGGTTCTGAATCATTACGCCCGGTTCAGCAAGCTCCTGGGCCCGGCAGGCAGTGGCCAACTTGCCAAGATGGTTAATCAGATCTGTATAGCCGGCGTGGTTGAGGGGCTGGCAGAGGGGCTCAATTTCGCGAAAAGTGCAGGCCTGGACGTTGAAGCAGTGGTTGAAACCATCTCCAAGGGTGCGGCTGGATCCTGGCAAATGGACAACCGCTATAAAACCATGCTGAGTGATACCTACGACTTTGGTTTCGCCGTCGACTGGATGCGGAAGGACCTGGGCATTGCCTTTGCGGAAGCCGAGAAAAATAGTGTCGACCTGCCAGTGGCCCGGCTGGTCGACAGCTTCTATGAAGAAGTTCAAAACATGGGCGGTGGTCGCTGGGACACTTCAAGTCTATTGGCTCGTTACACCAGAAAGTAACGGATCAACAGAGCTTTTTTCACAGGTTACTTTGCCCGATAATTTTGCCCGAACCTTTGGCCAGGTTACCTGGCCAGCTTATATCCCCAGCGCTGTCGTCAATCCGGCAGCGCGTCCGGAGGTCGGCGAATTCGCTTCTAATCCGCGTTCGCGGTTGTTTTCAACAGGTGCCTGCTGAACCATTCCAGGCGGGCATTCGCGGCGGCACGGGCATCGTCTCCACGGAAACCGTGTCCTGCGCCCGGAATAGTGATGAATTCCGCTGTTACATTGTGTTTTTGAAACTCGGTGTAAATGATCTCCGAATTACTGATATTAACCAGATCATCGGCATCGCCGTGTATCAGTAACGTGGGTGGATCCTGTGGGTCCACGTGGAGAATCGGAGAAATGGCAGCTGCCTTTTCGGTGGGAAAATCGAGCGCCGGGAACCGATCGCTGGGACCGGCCATACGACGAAGGTCCACGGGCGGATAATAGGCTACCACCGCGGCTACCGTATTGCCGCTTCGCATCACCGCATCCTCGGCATCGGCCTTACCTGGATCCGAATCCAGCCCCAGCATCAATGACAAATGCCCTCCAGCGCTGCCCCCGGTCACCCCAATGCGATCAGCATCGATACCATGCTCTTCTGCATGCAGGCGAATATGACGAATCGCCCTGCTCACATCCGCGTAGGCATCTGGTACGTGATACCGTGGTGAACTTCCATGATGAACCGGAATCACCGTAAAACCGGCTTCCAGCAGGTCCGCAAACTGCCGTGCCCGCTGTTCGGGTGGCGCCCAGCGGGAGAACCAGCCACCGCTCACCATATAAACGACTGCTGCACCGTTGGCATTGTCCGGTCGCAGCACATCGTAAACCAGCGCCATGCCATCCTTGTGACCATAGACTACATCCGCACTGATCTCCACCTCAGCACTGGCCAGCCCGGCCCATGAAAGCAATACAACAACTAGCGGAAGTTTCAGTATCCGGTTCATGACCTGCTCCTCACTCTGGGAATTATCTATGGATGCTCAGTAATTAACTGAACGGCTAATTACGATGCTTAATTGTCCCGCAGCAGATTTGCTGGCGAAAACTGATCAGTCAATACACGCCGGCTCATATCCCAGTCGACAACAGTCGACATACGTGCAGGGTATTCGAGGATAGGAATATCGTATTTTCTCAATCGCTCAGAAAATCGCTGCGCCCGGGTAATCAGCTCGCCTCGTTCAGGTAGTGACTGCTGGCTGGTAATGATAATCCGGTTACCAGAATAAGGCAGCTTGAAGTTAAAAAGCTCACCAAAAACGTTCTGGTAAGTGACTGATTCGTGGTCGTAGAACCGGCTGGTCGAAAATGTATTGGCGACCAGCACACCATCAGGAGCAAGGATTTCCTGCACCTCCTGCAGAAACTCTCGAGTCAGCAAATGTTCCGGTATGTAATCCCCGGTAAATGCATCCAGCACGATGTAATCGTATTGTTTGCCTTGTATCCCCGCCCGCTTGACGAAGACCCTGGCATCGGAAACGGTTACCTTCATCCTGTCGCTTTCTGCAAAGAAGAAGTATTCCTTGGCTACGTTAAAGACCGCCTGGTCAATTTCAACAACATCAATTTGTGCTTCAGGAAAAAGATCTGTAAGCGTCAAAGGAATGCTGCCACCACCCAGGCCTGCCACCAGAATTCGTTCGGGTTCTGGATTTACCAGCAGACCAGCAAAACTCATGCGCGTATAGGAAAATACCAGTTTTTCAGGCTCGTTGACATCCACACAGGTTTGATTCCGATCTCCAATGTGAATATTGAAAATCAGGCAACGTCGCGGACCGTTTTGTACTACAGTGATATCCCGGTAAAGAGAACGCTCTTCGTGAATCACCTCGGCATTCACCGACACTGAAAACAGTAGCGGAATAATCAGGACTGCCGCAAGGGCCGCCAGTATGATGATGGCGCGCCGCAGCGCCCGGTCGTAATCCTCTCTAGCTTTCATACTGCTCAACTCCTGCTGTTGTCCTCTGCGGAAGGTAATAAACGCCCAGCACCGTTGCGCCGGCAGCTATAAGTGTTAATACGACGCCCCACAGGATCGAATTGACCTCAAACCAGAGGACAAAATAAAACGAAGTACCCAGGGTGCCCAGCGCACTACCGATGGTCGAAACAAAATAGAGTTGTCCTGCGATGTGCCCGCTATGCTCCTCGTTGCGAACCAGCAGCCTGATCGAATAGGGTGAAATCATACCCAGGACTACGGTAGGCACAAAGAACAGGAACATCGAAGCAACCAGGGAACCATACCTGGGATCTTCGATGACCAGGAACACCTGTTCCATTATCTGATCCGCAAACAGGATTATGGGCAACACCAATACTGCCGCAGTAACGAAAAACAGCGCATAGGTCACCGGATTCGGACTACGCATGGACATTCTGCCACCACCCAGGTAGCCGAACGACAGCGACAACATGAAAACCGTGATAATACTACCCCAGACGTAAACACTACTGCCGAAATACGGAGAGAGAATCCTGCCTCCCAGCAACTCGATAGTCATGATGCAGAAACCGCTGATAAAGGCGACGCACAGGACAGTCAGGCGCAGGATAGTCTGGTGAAAATGAGTCATTGGCAACAAGCTCTTAATAAGTCCATTCTAATTGTTGTTATCGGGTATTGCTGGTATCGCTATCCATTAAAGTAGCATCTGATTGCCGTGAACTAAAGTGCTGCGCGGGCCGTCAGTGTATCAACAGCATTCCTGCCCGGATAACCGTTTGGCGTCGGTAGCCCGGACTTCACCGCAACTGGACTACACCGCAACTACGGACGACTGCCCAGGTAGCGACCACCATCCAGCGCAATCACCTGTCCGGTCATGTATTTTGCGGCATCAGATGCCAGATACAGCGCCAGCCCTGCCATATCTGCCGGCCGACCGATCCGGCCCAACGGGTTTTCGCTTTCGATCTTGTCGCGGAAATTTTCCAGCATATAAGCCATCATCTGGCTTTCAAACGGACCGGGAGCAATCGCATTCACTGTGACTCCCTTGGGGGCAAGTCGTACTGCCAGGTTCTTGGTGAGAAAGTGCACCGCAGCCTTGCTGGCACCATAGGCAAAATTATCTGTACTGGAAACACGCAAGCCATCAATGGATCCTATGTTGATAACCCTGCTGGGATCTTCCGGACTGGCACCCTGCTGCAACAGTGGCATTAAATCCCGGGTCAGCATAAATACCGCCTTGACGTTGATATCCATGACCTTGTCGTAGCCGGATTCAGGGTACTCTTCAAATGGCGCACCCCAGGCCGCCCCGGCATTATTTACCAGTATGTCCAGATTCGATTCCCGTTCCTTTATTTCGGCAACGAATTTTTCCCGGCCTTCTGTGGTCGAAAGATCCACCGGCAAAGCAATGCACTCACCGAGCCCGGCAAGCTCGGCAGCAGTTTCCTGACAGGCCTCAGCCTTTCTTGCAGTGATATACGTGCGAACACCGTTTTCCACGAATCCCTGGGCGATCATCTTACCTATCCCACGGGAGCCTCCGGTAACAATGGCAACTTTACCGGCTACTGAAAAGAGTTCACTTATTTTGAGGGTCATGCGCTGTTCGGCTCCTGTTGCGATCAATGCCACGCCTGGTCCGGGCTATCACGAAGCCTGCTCCAGGCTTCGTTCAGGTTCAGCTCAGGCTTAGTCCAGACTTCAACCTGACTTAAGCCTGACTTAGTCCAGTCAAAGAAAAGAGGCCGAAAATACGTGATCGAAGCCAGGCGGTCAAGAAAGGCAGGCACCGTCCACGACAAACTCTGTTGGTCCAGGGTGGCCTACCGAGGATTCCCTGAGCGGGGTCAGCAAACTGTTGCCAGCTCGACTGGAGGGTTCTGCTGGTCTGGCAAGAGCGAGGGCAAAGGCGACGAGGACCCCGGCTCACAGGCAAGCATGGGCGATGCCTCGAATACATCCAGCAGCGTATCTCTTATCAGCTCATTGTCTTCCCACAGTATGAAATGTCCTTTGCCAGGCATTGGCAGGTAGGTGACATCCGCATTAACCAAGGCATCGACCAGGAAATCGGCATTCTGCGGATGGACCAGGCGGTCCCGATCACCCTGTACCACCAGGACCGGTATATCCAGCGACTCCCAGCCAGGCTGCATCGACTCAAGTTGGGGTACCAGCGGCATGATCTCTGCGTTCGCTCCTTTCAGACTGGCTCCCAATAAGAACCTGGGCAGAATTGATGCAAAACGGTTGTACCATCGCGGACCGCTGAGCTCAGGATCACCGGTAGAAGCGATAAACGCCAGGCCTGCTACCAGACTGGGGTATTGCATGGCGGCTTTGGCAATCACCGGGCCACCGTAGGAATGCCCCATCAGAATTGCCCCCTGCCCGGTCTGGTCACGCCTCAGCAATGGCTCAAGTGCTCTGGCCTGGTCCTCAAGGGAAGGCACCTTATCATCATTGCTGCTTACCCATCCCGGACGGGTTATCGCAATCATGTGGTAGCGGTCCTGCAGCACCGGATCATCCAGATAGGTACGGAACGCTGAAAGAGAGCCCGGCGTTCCATGCACGAACAACAGGAGTTGTTTCGGTCGACCATCGAGACCTGGTGTGTTGATTTCCACAAACTCGATATCGTTACGAATCTGGCCCGCTGCGGCTGCATTGGTATGAGCAACCGATTCGGCCGTCTGAGTTTCGTTTACATTTTGGGCGCAGGCCGCTGTTATAAACAAATTTGCAACTGTAATTAGAAGCAGTCGTAGGTAAAACTTCATTATTTTGTAGTCACTCAAAAAACTTGAAAACCAAGAAGTCAATCGGAACTTACCTGCCGCTTACAAGGTAACGGCAAGTGGTCCAACTGTCCAGTTGCGCAAAACGCCAGAACGGGCAAGCCTGTTGAGTAGAACACGTCCAACTCCAACCAGGGGACTCCAAAAGACAAGGTGGACTTTTAGACTGGCCGCTTTTATGCTTGCCCTGCATTCGGTAGCAGCAAGAAGCATCGTCTCCGAACCGAACGAAAACTGGATCACTGCTACCGCCAACTGGCGTTTACCGGGCCCCTTACCACCTTGAATTTCTATACCATTGAAAACGGAGTGCATACTCCGGTCAGCCAGGACCAGCAGAATCGCCTGATCCGCTGGCGTATCTCCACATTCTGGGTCTGCTTGATCGGCTACGTAGGCTATTACCTGTGCCGCGGCAATCTGTCGGCAGCATTTCCGTTACTGGAACAGGAATTCGGTTACTCAAATGCCCAGCTTGGCCTGATCGCCTCCCTTTCGGAAATCGCCTATGCAACCGGAAAATTCATCAACGGTCCACTGGCGGATAAAACAGGGGGTCGGCGGATCTTTCTGGCTGGCATGGCTGGCGCAATTTTCTGGAATCTGGTCTTTTCGCTGTCCTCCAGCCTGACCGCCTTTATTATCGTCTGGTGCATGTGTCGATATTTCCTGTCCATGGGCTGGGGCGGCTTAACCAAGACCATTGGCAACTGGTACCCACCCGAACGCAACGGCACGGTAATGGGCCTGATTAGCGTGAATTTCCAGTTCGGTGGTGTGGCCGCCACCTTGTTTGCTGGAATGCTGGTTGCACTTGGCGTCGCCTGGCAAGGCCTTTTCGTTTACCCGGCCCTGGTGCTGAGCGGCATTCTACTCTGGGCAGCCATGTCATCCCGCAGCGACCCAAATGATGTAGTGCCAGGTGTCACATTTGGAAGAAGCGAGACTGGAAAGAAACAGCTTGCGGACTACGGTGACGAGTCAAACCTTAGCGTCCGGGTTATTTTAAAAACACTTTTGGGTTTACCTATTTATCGGCAGCTGCTGCTGTTCAGCTTTCTGACCACGATGCTGCGCTCGGTATTCCTCACCTGGACACCAAAATTTCTGTTTGATATCGGGCTTGGTGCCAGTACCGCTATTTTGCAATCAGCAATATTTCCCTTTTTGGGTGTAATCGGCACGGTATTTATCGGCTGGTATACCGACCATTATGCGCAGAACGGAGACCGTGCTCGCACTATGTGGGTCATGCTGGTTTGCCTGGTGGGCAGTCTGGTCTGCATTTCCTTGCTAAGCGGGTCCGACACTCCCAATTTCAACCTGATACTGTTTTTCCTTGGATCAAGCGGCTTTTTCCTGCTCGGGCCTTATTCCATGAGCAGTGGCTGCCTCACCCTGGATATCGCCGGCCCCAAGGGCGCAGGTTCCTGCACCGGGATAATTGATGGCCTTGGATATATCGGTGGCGCCATCGCTGCCTTTGCCACCGGCTATATGTCGGACTCCATCGGCTGGTCTCAGGTCTTTATGGTCATGGCCGGCTTTGCCGTGATTTCCACTTTGAGTGCTTACATGATGAGCCGTGAATTCCAGCGAATCGCAATTACCAAAACCGAGGTAACAAGCAATGCCTGACCGTCCGGCCCGAATTATTTCCAGCTGTCTTTGCCTGATACTGTGCTTGACAGCAACGCTGGCAATTGCCCAGCCAAGTATTCCCAGGCCCGCCCACTCCCATAACGACTATGACCGCACGCGACCGCTGTTCAGTGCACTGCAATTACGTTTCGCCAGTGTCGAAGCCGACATCTACCTGGTCGATGATGAACTGCGCGTAGGTCATGACCCGGGAGATCTGATGCCAGGTAGAACCCTGGGCAATCTATACCTGGAGCCATTGCGCTTGATTGTCATGCGCGGGATAGGACAGGTCTACCCGGAAACCACCACGCCACTGATTTTACTGGTGGATATCAAGTCGGAAGCGGAAGCCACTTATCAGGCTCTGGAACGGGCACTGGCTCCTTATGAGCGTTTTCTGACCCGCTTCACAGCGAACGAAACTGAACTTGGCGCAGTCACCGTCGTCGTCACAGGTAACCGGCCTCGCGAAATAATGGCTAGCCAGACCGAAAGATTCATAGGCTTTGACGGTCGCCTGGCGGACCTGACAGCCGGCAGTGTCGACCGAAACTTTATGCCGTTGGTCAGCAATGACTGGGATGACGTATTCTCCTGGCGAGGCTCCGGCCCCATGCCGGAAGACGAACGCGAACAACTAACTGCACTTGTTGAACTGGCACGGGAAAACGGCGTCAAGCTACGGTTTTGGAACACGCCCGATATACCGCCGGTCTGGGAAGTTCTCTATGAATCTGACATCGATCTTATCAACGTCGACCGTATCGAGGCATTTAGTGAGTTTCTATTGTCAGCACCATGAAACTTGTCCTGCTTCGATGGAGCGAACTTAATCTGGTAATCTGGGAGCTTTCCTGTACCGCTCATGAGGAGAACTGACTGGTTTCGACTGGCGCTCACCGCCACCCTCCTCGCCTGGCTGGTCTATTACCTTGATTGGGAGGATATGTTCAGCCAGCTGGGCAAGGTCTCTATGGGACTATTCCTGCTGGCCCTGCTGATAAATGCCCTGGCCACCGTATTCGCAAGAGCACTGCTGGTGTGGTCACTGGTAGAAAAATCCTCTCGCCCGACCATCCCTCAGGTGGTCAGTGTATTTCTCAGCTTACGTTTCTTTTCTACCGTTTTACCCAGGGCGATTGTTGTGGGCCTGCGTATCAAGCGGCTCAATGAACTGTTCGGCAAGAACCTGACGTTCGCAATCGGGCTTATGTCCTATGAGGCACTGACCGGTGCACTGATTATGTCTTTGGGAGCAACCGCATTCTATTTGCTGCAGGCCGAATCAATCACCCGCACACCTGCCGGAGTCTATGTCTTCCTGGCCGCAGCCGTTTTGATCACGCTTTTTTTGTTACTGTTTACGCGCCAAATGGACTTCATCCTTAGATGGACAATGACACTCCCGATATTCGGAGCTGCAACCAGGGAAAAGTTGAACTCTCGCCTTGTTCAGTGGCGAACGTGGGTAGGACAGAATATAGCCCGCAACTATTCCACGCTGTTTACCACACTCGGCTTTGCCCTGGTGTTTTACCTTGGCTTTATATTGAGCGGCTATATTCTTTTTCTGGCGATGGGAGAGAACCTGGCGTTTGCGGAAATTGCCTGGGCAAGATCTGCCGTCTGGCTGCTGGCTGCACTACCGATTTCCATTGGCGGCCTCGGTGTAAGAGAAGCGGGGCTGGCTTACCTGCTGGCCGATTTTGGCGTCGACTTCGAGCTGGCCGTCGCCTATGGCCTCTTGTCGTTCATTCTACAGACCTCCATCGGCCTGTTTGGTGCGATTGTAGAACTGAAAAACGCGGCGCCTGGGAAGTAGCCAAGATTCACAGATTAAATTTGAAAAGATGGACTCAATTGTCACCGTGACGTTGAGAACAGAGTTCCCGGTACAGCTTTTCATGCAATTCTGCTGCATGATTCCAACTGAGACTTCGGGCTTTGCTCAATTGTCTGGCTCGCTCCTTGAAATCGACATCCATTGGCTGAAGCTTCCTCATCAGCAATTCCGACAGGCCTTGCTGGTCTCCTGCGGGAAAAATATTTTCCGGACCTAATGCCAGGGCGCGCAAGCCGCCAACATCACTGACCAGGACCGGCGTACCGTTGGCAGCGGATCGCGCCACGGCACCGGAATGACCGGAAAATTTCAGATAAGGAAAAATCGTATAGCGGGCACCGCGAATAAGCTTATCGAGTGTCTGATCGTTGATAAACTCGAGGCGAAACTCTACTCGCTCCAACTGAGGATCATTTGCAAGTTGCAGAATCTGCCTGGCATGTTTTGCAGTACCGAGAAATCGCGCTGCGAGCCGGGACAGGGCGTTTTTCCCTTGCCAAAGCTGCCCTGCTACCAGCAACCGGACATTGGGAAACTGATCCGCACATTCCTTCCAGGCGGACAGTAATAGCTCTACACCTTTGTAGGGCCTGATATTGCCAAAATAAAGCAGGTACGGCGCCTGTTGGTCGACCTGTTGCAACCCTTCCTCGTTCAGGTCCAGAACCTCGGTTCCGTGGGGAATGATCCTCACCTTGTGCCGACAGCAATCGGGAATCGATTGCAAACCACACTCGTCGTGCAGGACGATGCGATCAGCCAGCCGCAGACAGCGCTGTTCGAGCCGGCCAAACAGCCCCTGTTTCTCATGCGACGCTGGATTGTGCAAGGTCACGACAGCAGGAACACCGTTACGTCGAGCTTTAGTCAGGAGCCGCAGATGAATCAGAGAGGTGATCGTTGTCCAGACCTGCAGATGAATCAGATCTGGTTGCTGCTGATCCAGACGCCAGGTCCAAGGCTTTGCGTAATGTACCGTGCGGTTCTCTGTTTTCTCCATCGCAGCCTTTCCAGCTGGATGCAACCAGTCCGGATACACCTTGTCATAGTCCACGGCGATGACTTCCGCGCAGTCCAGCGAACGCAATGCCTCCAGCAGACAGTCGCTGTAGTAACTGATGCCCCGCACTTCGGGACCGAAAGTTGAAAGCAAAGCTATTTTCATGGGCAAGCAGCGCTGTAGTAATCCTGTATGTTTACTTTTCGGCCGACGACGAAAGTTTTCTATTATTTCGACAGACAGCACGCTAGAATATGAGGAAGAACCTTTTCCGGGAGAATCAACATGTTAAAAGCACAGAAGCTTTCTTTCACTGCAGGCATTAGCTCAGGAATCACTGCGGCTGCCCTTGGTTTAGCCGTATCCCTGACGGCTACCTCAACCCTGGCTCAGAACAGCGACATTCCTGACCTCGAGGGAACCTGGACTAACGCATCCCGAACTCCTATGACCCGACCACGCGGCATAGAACAGCTGGTGGTTTCAGCTGAAGAGGCAGAACAGATCGTGGCAAGAATGTCCATCGCCGGCATTTCTGCTGAGAACGTGGAGTCCGGACCTGCGATTGACGAATCCACCGGAGCACCACCAGCTGGCGCCCAGGATTTCGGTTTACGGGGCTACAACCTGTTCTGGACTGATCCCGGCTCGACGCTCGCCTATGTAAAAGGCGAATTCCGTACCTCGCTGGTTGTAGATCCACCCAACGGTCAGATTCCTCGAAGGGAAGACCCACAGCTTGATTTCGAACGAGCCAATTATGGCGCCCGTTACCTGACTGGAGTGGGCGACACCCGTGGACCAGAAGCAATCCCTCTGGCGGAGCGCTGCCTGATTGGTTTCGGCAACACTGCAGGACCTGGCATGATGGGAACGCTGTACAATAGTTCCTACCAGTTCGTACAAACCGACGACTACGTGGTTATCCATGTGGAAATGGTTCATGAGGCGCGGGTCATTCCAATCTTCGACAATGCTGCTGAAGCGCGCGCCAACCGTCGCCCGACGGTACACGAACCCTGGTTCGGTGACTCTGTCGGCTGGTATGAAGACGGCTCCCTAATCGTAGAAACGACCAACATCAATCCACTGCAATTGAGCGAAAGTTCCATACCTATTACCAAGCAAGGCAGGATTATCGAGAGCTTCACACCCTACTCGGATACCGAAATCGTGTACCAATTCACGGTCGAAGATGACAACATCTACCGACAGCCGTGGACCGCTGAGATGAGCTACCACGCGATGGACGGCCGAATCTACGAGTATGCCTGCCACGAAGGCAATTATGCACTGCCAGGCATTCTGGCCGGTGCCCGTCGCCAGGAAGTAGGAGAGGAATTCGGCCTGGAATAACAGTGCCGTGTGGCAGCAATTGAACTGCCAGTCTCAAGGGATTACCAATAAATCCACGCATAAAAAAGCCCCGATCGATGATCGGGGCTTTTTTGATCTATCAGGCTAAAACCTGACTTCCACTCCCACAATGGCAGTACGAGGCTTATTGGGCCGCGCCCCATCAGGATTGCGCGATATGATTTCCTGTTCGTCAAACAGATTTTCCAGTTTCAGGAACAATTCCATATTGTCGTTGAATGCATAACGACTGATCCAGTCCACCACCAGCAGGTCATCGGTAACCTGCAACTCACCGTCACTGCGATTGCAGGCAACCCGGGCACACTGCTCATCAAGATACTTGACCACCAGGTAGTTATTAAACCCGCTGCTCAACTCCAGGCCGGCCCGCAGGCTGACAATATGCTCCGGTACGTCTTTCAGCAGATCGCCTTCCTGCACCCCCGTCACCGGATTATCGCTGTTGATTTCTGCATCGGTCCAGGTATAGGTAAAATCTAACGGCAGCATGGCGTTACCCCAACGGAACAGAGCACTGGCCTGCCATTCCAGACCCGCGATGATTGCTTCACCGGTCTTGTAGGTACCAAGATCCGCGCCATTACTGCAGGGACTGGCAACCGAACAGTTTTCAATCTTGTCGGAAAAGTCACTATAGAATCCAATCGTTTCCAGATACCAGGTCGAGCCCCGATAACGCACACCGGCCTCATAATTGGTACTGGTTTCGGGCTCCTCCCGATCCGCGGCACCCGCACCCAGGGGAGAGAACCCACGGTGAACACCACCCAGCAACTGCCAGGTATCATCCAGGTCATAGGTAAAGGAAAGCCCAGGCTGCCATTCCTGCGCATCGCTTGGGATTGATCGACTGATAGAGGTCCGCTGCAGATCGCTATAGCGTACCTCTCGACTGTCCACGTCTTCGTAGCGCAGCGCAGCAGTAACCAGTAAGTCATCGCTGGCCTGCCAACTGTCTACCAGCCAAAGACTGGTTGCGTCGGAATTTCCAATACGGTTATCACTTGATCCGGGGAGTACCAGCTGATTAAACACCAGTCGTCCATCCAGCTGATCAAACTTCTCTAGCGGCTGGAACCGGTCCACTTCGTCTTCGTGAATCCTGATACCGAAATCGATGTCATGATTCCCCAGGGCATAAGCCAGGCCAAGTTCCAGACCGCGAGAGAAATAGCTGCGATTATTGTGTTTGTAGCTGAGACCTAAGACATCCTGATCGCCATTAAGAATTGCCTGTGCCAGAGCATCCCCGGCATTGGCAGCATTAATGAAGCTACTGCCACCGGACAGCTTGAACCAGTCGCGTTTGAATTTGTTGTCATAGGCAATGGCACTTGCTGAGAGGTTGTCGGTTAACTCAATCCGATACGAGAGCTGTACTGTAGAGTGTCTGTTGGTCATCTCATCTGGTTCTGACAGTCCATAGCGGCGATTTGCATCGGCACGGAAATCCTGATCGCTGAGACCCAGGTAGGTCTCCTCCGAATTTTCTTCGGAGTACTGCAGCTTCAGCTGCAATTGCTGGGGTCGTTGAGACGAACCCGACTGCCAGCCCAGCTTGACCAGGTAGTCTTCGATAGCAATATCCCCCTCGCCGCCAGAACGATCAATGTCTTTGAATCCAGGCCCATGCCGCTGCACTGACTCCGCCAGGAAACTGAACTGGTCCAGGGTGCCGCCAACCCTGCCGTACACATCGGTAAGGCCACGCTCATCACTCATTACCCGCAATCTCGCACCGTTGGACCTTGCCAATGGGCTGGATACAAGATTTACCACGCCGCCAGTCGTTTGCGGTCCATACCTGAGCAGCGGAGCTCCTTTCAACACTTCTACCGTTGCCTGGCGCTGCATGGTTGGGAAGTAGTAGGCCTCCGGCGCTGAGTAGGGTGCAGGAGCCACCATCACGCCATCTTCCAATAACGTAATCTTGCTGCTTCGTTCAGAGGTCGCACCACGAATCCCGATATTGGGTCTCAGTCCCAGCCCGTCTTCCTCGCGGATATATATCCCGGGTACAGTCTTTAGTAACTGGTTGATATCGGTTGCCACTTCGTTGCTGATCTGTTCGGCCGTAACTACCACGCCAGATCCCGCCAGCTGACGGGCATCGTCCCTGCTGCCGATGATGACAAACTCTTCCAGAGCAGGTTGCTGGGCAAAAGCTGAACTGGCGGCTATCGTCAGTAAAGCGAAACTAACACCTTTGGCTAATGGTGCCTTACGGATTCTGGACATGGGTCGAATACTCCATTACTTCGATGTTTCAAATTGTCAGAGCTGCCTGAGAAAGCAGGCTATTTCTGGAATAGTAATATAAATGATAACCATTCTCATTTACAAGAAGAAATTGCCAGATCGGCAGCCTGAAACTGCCGTTCGCCTTTCTTTCACTTCATTTACAGCTTTTTGAAACCTTCGAACAGGGCATGGGGCAAGAGCGCAGGAAAGCGCTCCAGATTATCTAAAGGTGACCATGTGGCGCAGGTCAGGTTTCTCCAGGTGAGCCAGGTTGTTGAACAGGGTTAGCGATATCTTGCCGTTGCCATAACGAACCCGGGTAACCGAACTGTTATGAATCATCCAGTTGGTGGCAATGACCTGCTCATCGGGAAATCCCAATACGCGCTGCAGGGCCATGGCAATAACTCCACCTGACGTAGAGATGAGCACCTTGCTGCCCTGCTGATGACTGGCCATCAGCTCATCCATGGCACCGTGTACCCGCGCCTGGAATGTTCGGTAAGGCTCAAACCCCTGATCCACATCGGCGGGCTCCAGCTCATCACTAATCCATTTGGCAGTCGCTGCCTCAAAAACTTTCTGATATAGCCGCTCTTCGGGGATAGGCAGACGTAACTCAGGGTGGAAACCGCCCGCTTCGGCATGGTCGCGCAGGTAGATGGCAATCAACGGCTCACCATCGTACTCATTGAAGGCCGGATTAACCTTGATCTCGCGCTGGGATTCTTCCACATGATGTATCAGCTCACCGGCGGTTTCCTGCTGGCGCCTGAGATCACCTGCATAAAGATGGTGGAAAGTTTCACCCAGCTCATGCCAGTGCCGGGACAGCAGCTTTACCTGCTCAAACCCTGCCTCGCTGAGCTTGTCATAGGAATCCGCACCGAACGATGCCTGCCCGTGTCGTACAAATACCAGCTCACTCATCAGTCGCAGACTGCTTAAAGAGCGGCAAACCGTCGGGTGTGAAAATCAGAATTACCGAACATCGTTTCAATGGCTGTTACCCGTTTGAAGAAATGGGCGACATCCAGTTCGTCGGTAATACCGATACCACCATGTAATTGTACAGCCTCCTGGCTGACCTTTAATATTGCCTTGCCAAGCCGGCTCTTCGCTGCTGCGACGGCTTTGGCTTTGTCACTGTCACCAGCGCTGCTGTCCAGTTTCATAGCTGCCATCATCACTATGGAACGGGCCAGTTGGCACTCGACAAACATATCAGCCATACGGTGCTGCAGGGCCTGGAAGGTGCCAATAGGCACGCCGAATTGCTTGCGGGTTTTGCTGTATTCCACGGTCTTCTGCAGCAGTGAGTCCAAGGCGCCGACTGCTTCCGCGGCAATCGCAACCGTCGCCACATCCACGACCTGCTCTAACGCAGTCAGGGCCTGGCCCGCTTCACCCAGTCTTTGAGCACTGTCAGCCTCGACGTTTTCCAAGCGAATGTTTGCAGCCGAATGGCCGTCGATATTGCGATACACGTTACGGTTTACTCCCGGCGCATTGGTATCGATCAGATAAATCGAAATACCCTCCCGATCCAGCTGTGCGCCTGCTGTACGAGCGACCACCAGCAACTTATCGGCATTGGCACCATTCAGCACGGCCACTTTGCTGCCATTGAGAACGGTTTTACCATCCGTTTCGGTGGCAGAAGTCGCCACGCTGGCAAGATTGTAGCGACTGCCGGGCTCACTGATAGCGCAAGCCAATTGCAATTCACCGGCCATGATTTTTGGAATCAGTTCAGCTTTCTGTTGATCAGAGCCCAGAGCACTGATCAAGCTGCCAGCCATGACAGCGGTAGCGACGAAAGGCTCAACTACCATGCCCTTGCCCAACTCTTCCATCATGACCATCAGATCTACAGCTGATGCTCCGAACCCGCCATCTTCTTCGCTGAATGGCACAGTCAGCCACCCCAGTTCAGCAAACAGATTCCAGTAGTCTTCACTGTAGCCTTTTTCACTGGCCAGTATGTTTTTACGGGTATCAAAATCGTAGTTCTCACGCACAAATTTCCGTACGCTGTCCTGCAGCATCTGCTGTTCGTCAGTAAATGAAAAATCCACTTTCTTTCCCTCGAATTCTTCCTGCTTTGCTTTTGGCAGGCCTGGTGTGCAGTCCGTCAGTTACAGACCCAACACCGCCTTACAGATAATGTTTTTCTGAATTTCGTTGGAACCACCATAAATCGATACTTTTCGGTGGTTCATATAATCCAGAGCGGTAGATGCCAGAAATCCTTCACCTACAGGCTCGCCATCGAAACCCGCTTCAAACTGCTCTGGAACGAACGGTAAAGCGTCGTAATCCGCAACTTCAAGATACAGCTCGTCCGCCCGTTGGGCGATCTCTGTTCCTACAATTTTCAGAATCGACGATTCCGGCCCAGGTGCCTTACCCACAGAAACTGCTGCCAGGGTGCGAAGTTCTGCGTATTCCAAAGCCTGCAGATCAATCTCGAGCTCGGCAACTTTCTGGGCAAACAAAGGATCATCCGCCAGCTTGCCACCCTGCCCGTCATCGCGCTCTGCTGCAGCGACCTTAAGTTCATCAATTCGACGTTTGGTGTAAGGAACCCTGGCGATATTGGTACGCTCATGAGTCAACAGTACCTTGGCATAGGTCCAGCCCTTGTTTTCTTCACCGATGAGGTTTTCAACCGGTACTTTGACATCTTCAAAGACGACCTCATTCACTTCCGGACTGCCGTCCATCAAATAAATGGGATTAACGGAAATGCCCGGTGATTTCATATCGATCAGCAGAAAACTGATACCCTCCTGCTTCTTAGCCGTGTTGTCAGTACGCACCAGGCAGAAAATCCAGTCGGCATACTGTCCCAGGGTGTTCCAGGTCTTGGTGCCGTTGACGATGTAGTGGTCGCCGTCACGGACTGCGGTAGTTTTTAGTGACGCCAGGTCGGATCCGGAATTGGGTTCGGAATATCCCTGGCACCACCAGACATTGCTTTCCAGGATATCCGGCAGGAATCGCTGCTTCTGTTCCTCACTCCCGTAAGCAAGGATGACCGGCGCCACCATCTTGACACCGAATGCCACTGGCTCCGGTGCGCCAATGCGGCCCATTTCCTGGTTGAAAATATATTTCTGTGTGGGTGTCCAGCCGGTGCCGCCGTACTCGTCCGGCCAGTTGGGGGCCATCCAGCCTTGGGAGTTAAGAATCTTCTGCCAGCGGACAATATCGTCTTTGCTTAGAGTAATGTTGTTGTCTACCTTCTCCCGAATATCAGCTGGGAATTCATTTTCCAGAAAATCCCTCACCTGTTGCTGAAAGGAAAGCTCTTCCGCTGTGAAATCTGCGTTCACCACAAACTCCTTCTTTAATTAATTCAAGTAGTTACCGGTTAGAAAGCACATTTGAATGCGCTCAGGCAAGAACTCCTGTTCTATTTTACCTGCCGGTTTTTGATACTGAAACCAGGTGAACGGAGGTCACCTGGTTTCGAAGAGGATGAACTTTAACATTTTTGGGGAGAGCAAATAAACAAATATCGAGCATTTGCTCTATACGGAATTGACCGGGCTCAATCTCGACCTGGATAGCCGATTAGCAGGTCCCTGAAGGTTTCCTGAAAGGCAATTCGGGCAGGTCCTTCATGCATGAACTCACCGGGTGAGACGGTGTGAATCCTGCTCACTTCGCCGGCCCAGACTTCCTCGCCGCTGCGAGTCTCGCGCATGGAGATATTGATCACAGCGATGTAGCGTAATTCTACGTCTATAGTCTCCTGACGAATGAAAGGATTAACGTCTTCAGTCTCCGGATCGAGATTTACGTGACGGTAGGACATAGTGACGATCAGATCATTGATCTGATCATTGCGCTCCAGTCCTCTTTCCTGGAAGGCAGAGTCAAACATTTCTACTGCCCAGTCACTGAGGAACAGCGGCATATTCTCTGTCTGTAATCGGTACGCCTCGTAATCTGCATAGTTACCCGGGCAGCAAAGCGTCACCGTATTACCGATGCGCAAACCGGACTGGGCACACCCAGTGAACACCAGCACTCCCACTAAAAGTGCTGCTTTCATCCGTTTCAGATTCCTCATTTTAACTCTTCCTCCAGCTTCGATATTCGAGGGGTTCGATTTTGTAGACGCCTTATACCACAAATTCAGTTGTTAACCGGCACGTTGGATTGTAACGAGATGTTACCGGGAATAGTTTGATCTATATTTAGCGAACGGACCGCTCTGAGTATTTGCTGACAGGCCAGTCTGATTTCCCGGTTTACATTCAGCTGCAACGAGATCAAGGTAGTGTCGGAAGAAGCCAGTGCCGTTCTGGACTGCACCATCTGATTTGCGTTGTCGTAGTGCTGATCGTTCTCTACTTCCAGTTGCTCAAATTCCTCCAGCAAATACTCCTTCGGGTGCTCATTCAACAACAGGTCCAACAATTTCTGATAAACGGATTTATGATAACTACGATGCAGCTCGTAAAGTTCGTTCATCACCGGCACCGGGTTGAGGCGCAGCTCCCTCAAGTCGTGTCGGATATCCTTGAGTGTCTTGTTACAGTAAATTACGCGACGGGTAATGCGCAACAGGCGTTCCAGCTCTATCACTTCCTGCTCATCAAGGGGCTGCAGTTGAATCTGCGCCGCGAACCTCAATATCTCGCCTTCCTGCCGCTTCAAGTTTTCGTACCCTTTTTCAAAATTCAGCCCCTCCACGGTGGCATCGGTTTGGTGAACAGCTTCTTTGATCGCTTCCAGTCGCTCCGGCGACATGTTAAACAACCCCATGGCATTACAGGCAGCCTGCAGCACCACTGACCGGGAGGCATTTTCCAATGCCACCAGTGCCGCATCGACTATGTCTGTAGGTACGCGCTCCAATAGTGACTTGCGCTGATTCACATGACGCGCAAACAGCTTCTCGATCCAGCCCGAAAAATGGCCCAGAAACGGAATGAAGGCCATTAGACCCAACAGATTCATGGTGCTGTGGAACGCAACCAGGCCAATCAGCGGATCATTGATTCGCAGCGACGACAGCAACAGGGGCAATAGCGGCAGTAACAACAAAAAGGCTGCGATATCGACAATAAGGTTAAAAACACAATGGGCCAGCGCCAGTTGTCTCTTTATAGCGCTGCCACCAAGACTGCCCAGCACCGTGGTGCTCGTGGTTCCCAGATCGGCCCCGATGATCAATGCAACTGCCTCAGGCAGAGCAATGAAGTTTGCGTTTATAGCAGCCAGGGCCATCATCATTACTGCGGAGCTGGACTGCACAGCAACAGTAATCAGCACTCCAAACAGCAGATAAAGCAGCGGACTATGACCCTGCAGCAAGGTCACATCCCATTGCTCGGGAATAGTTTCCATACTGGTTTTCATTATCCCCAAGCCGAACAGCAGCAACCCGATACCCAGGCCAACCATGGCACTGTAGTTCGGTCGTGTTTCACGTTTGGTAAAGGCAATGGCAAAAGCTGACACACCGAGAAGCGGCAGCGCCAGGGATTCGAGGTCCAGTTTGAAACCAAAAATAGCGACGATCCAGCCGGTTAATGTAGTTCCCAGATTAGCCCCGAGGATAATTCCAACGGCATTCAAAAAAGGCAGCAATCCGGCGCTGGCAAATGCCAGCACCAGCAGGCTGACCATGGAACTGCTCTGCAACAGGGCAGTGGCTACCACACCAGTACCCACACTCCCAACACTGGTACCGGTACTGGCCCGCAGCCAGCCACGCAACCGGACATCGCTGAGTTTGCGAATGCCGTACTCCAGCTGGGACATGCCGAACAGAAACAGCCCCAGGCCAAAAATAAAATTGATCGGAGACAAGAGTTAATCCTGTTAAAAGCGTAGAATTACATTGAGAGCATCTAATGAAATAAAGAGAAGCTCACTATCATTGTTTATTATCGTTTTAAACCGGTCTGGTGTATCTGATCCTGATCAGGGCCGGCCAAGGGAAGCTCTGATTAATTGTGGAGACCCCGCAGGGCATCTCCATAATTAATCAGAGGTTCCGTATCTAAAGGTAACAGCAAACCATGGAAAATTTTACTCCTTATAGCGCTCTTCTGGGAGGCGCGCTGATCGGCGCCGCCGCGACACTTATGCTATGGGTTAATGGTCGGATCACCGGCATCAGTGGCATTCTCGGCGGTGTTCTGTTTCCAGCACAAACCGATACATTGTGGCGCATACTGTTCATTGCCGGACTGTTAAGCGGTGCCATTGTCTATACCCTCATTAACGGCTCACCAATCGAATTGCAGATTCAGGCGACACCATTGCTGACTATTGTTGCTGGATTTCTGGTGGGTTTCGGTACCCGACTGGGCAGCGGTTGTACCAGCGGACATGGCATCTGTGGTATCGCCCGCGTGTCGAAACGTTCCTTTGCCGCCACTGCTGTATTCATGACGACGGCAATAATCACCGTCTTTCTGGTCCGACATGCTCTGGGGGACTCATAATGGATATTCGACCCAATCAGCCCCTGGCTCTTGCTTCGGTATTTCTCGCCGGCCTGCTATTCGGCTTGGGTTTGACTGTATCCGCAATGGTCAATCCTGCGAAAGTGGTTGGCTTCCTTGATCTGTTCGGCAACTGGGATCCCAGCCTTGCACTGGTTATGGCAGGTGGACTTGCGGTAACGATTCCTGCCTTTCAACTGATCCTCAAACGTGACAAACCATTGCTGGAATCGCGCTTTTTCCTGCCAACCAGCAATGACATCGACCGCAGACTGATAGGCGGTGCCGTGCTGTTCGGTACTGGCTGGGGATTGGCCGGCCTGTGTCCAGGCCCCGCATTGACCTCCCTTGTCACCTTGAATGGCTCAGTGTGGCTGTTTGTCCTGGCCATGATCGGCGGCATGGTTTTTCACCGAACGGTTCTGGAGAACTGAGCCGCAGACCTTTGATACAGCCTTGATGCGGCCATACTAATCCGTCTGGAAAATCACTTTCCCGGTGTAAAAGTGTCAAAAAAATGATTTATAAGCCGATCAATAGAACTGAGTTGTTATTTGCTGTATGTTTCGCGCATCCGATGACCTGGCCGAAACAGGTGAAGACCTAAAAACTGGGAACATCCAATCTTAGGAGAGAAAATGAAACTATCTAAATCTGCCCGCAGCCTGTTAATTCTGTTTGCCCTGTCTGGCGTAGTCGCCTGCAGCTCCAGTGGTGATGTAGAAGACGCTGCCCAGGAAAGTGATTCCGGCCTGTCCGGTATCGATGCGACGACACAAAGAGCTCAGCAGTTACAGAGTGAAGCAGAGCGACGGGCCGCCGAGGCTCAAGAGCGTATTCAGCGAGCCGCACTGCAGACTTCCGTGTTCTACTTCGACTTTGACATTGCGGAGTTTCGTCCTGCCGACCGTGACGTTCTAACCTTCCACGGCCAGGATCTGGGCGCCAATCCACGCAAAAGCATTCGATTGGAAGGGCACGCAGACGAGCGAGGCACTCGCGAGTACAACCTGGCACTTGGCGAGCGACGAGCACAAAGCATCATGAACTTCCTGATCGTCAATGGCGCCTCGCGATCACAGATCGAGGTGGTGAGCTATGGGGAAGAGCGACCGGCAGATTCCGGCAGCAGCGATGCAGCCTACCAGCGAAACCGAAGGGTTGAAATAGTCTCCCGATAATCGCGCTCAGCAAGACTTATGAAAAAGCCCCGACTCCCTGGAGTTCGGGGCTTTTTTTAGTCTACGCACCTGTTCTGAATACGCGATCCTGAATACTGCAGGTAATCACAACAGCAGGTTTTTTGACCTGGCAGGCTCGAAACCAACAATCCAGACCAGCACCAGAAATAGCAACGTTCCTGGCACCAAAGTAATCAGCAAGGTCTGCAGTTCTTGCGCAGTCAATTGAAAGCCGGCTAAAACCGCGTACACCAAAATCGATAGTATCCGGGCCAGCATATAGTAGTTAACAAAAGGTGAGCTGTTGTGCGTCAGTGGCCACGGCTTGGCAAGCACCAGCCAGCGGCACGCAACAACCACGCCCAACAGGTCTGTGGGCCAGAACAACAACAGATTAACATTGCTGTACAGATCTTCATGACCAGAGAAAAACCATCCCCCCAGCATCAGACAACCATAGATACCGCTCACTAGAGCCACCAGCAGACCCACCAATCCGAGCAGGCGGAAGCTCAATCCTGGCACTTTCAGGGTAATACGGGAATGCGTGGCGAAATAGGACATGGATACTTTTTGCAGTAGCAATAACATCAGCAACGTTGGTGCCAGCAGCACAGTGCCGGCAAAATAATAGGGATTAGCCTGCGCCTGAGGAGTGGGAAACTCCATGATTACCGAGGATTCCGATAACAATGGTTGCTGCTGCCCCCCTATTGCCACATCCGAGGACAGAGCCAGCAGGTGAGCTCGCAGGCTAAGCGGCAAGAACATTTCTTCCCATTGACTGACAGTTCGATCAATATTCGAATTCATGAGCAGATCGAGTGACAATTCAATCAACGGGATAGACCGGTAGTGGTACTTGACCAGGTCCCGATAGGTGTTGCCAGTAGGTACATTGGCAGCAGCAAAGATTTTTCCGGACAATGCTTCATCAAGGTAATCACGAACCCGGGTTGTGCAATTGTCGTCGAAGTAATGATAGGGATAGACGATGTTTTCCGGCCGGCCGTTCCACAGCAGCCGCTTAAAAAGAATCTCCTTCTGACGATTGTTTAAATGGATTTTTTCCTGCCAAACCGTACGCTGTTGCTGGCGGTACATCGAGAATTCTGCAGCAGGAGTATTGGTGCCCAACTGATAATTCATGATCCCCTTAAAAAAGTTAAAGGAAAAGCTTGCCAGTCCGCCGCTGGTGTCGAACAGGCCCCAGTTGAATACCGTGTCACTACCGTTGGTTTCATCTACTACGCGTAGTGCAGTATGGCCAAAATTATCCCAAAGCATGTTACCCACATCGACAGTGATGAGATAAAAATGCACCTGGCTGAAATCTTCGGGTAACAGGGAATCATCTATGCCTTCGACAGCCTCCAGTGCAACACTGCGATTGAAGCCGAACAGGCAGATCCACAGACTGAGGACAATGAGCAGAATACGTGCCGAGCCGGGAGACGATCGAGAAGGACTTTGGCTAAGCTGCGATTCGCGACTGGATTCTGGAAGTTTTTCGGGATTGTTCAAACGAAGGCGCATAATCTGCCAGCTGTTTTCCTTTTTCACCTGGAGAGCCATAGACTGAAATCTTTCAACCAGCGAGCACAGACAGTCGCAGTGCACTGGTTTCGCCGCTATGGTAACAGAGAATCCGGGCCGAGCAAGCAGGCCGACCATTCTGCGTAAGATGATTAATCAGATAACGATAAAAAAATCCTCGCCGACTATCCGCCATAGTCAGACGAGGATTTACGGCAAGCCCGCTCATGCCCGTGGGGAGACTGCCTGACTAGCAGGAAATGCAAACGGCAGTCTGAAAGTTCATCAGGTGGCATGAAGCTCCCGTCATGACAATCACTTTATCGAATTCAGCCTGAATGGAAAATGAACGAGGCCCCGGGAATCAGCCTGCCGTAAATTCATGATAAACTGCGCTTCATTTTAACAGGAATAATTAACATGAATGGTGCCCAAGCGCTGATTGAAACCCTTGCCAATTGCGGCGTCGAACTCTGTATTGCCAACCCGGGCACATCGGAAATGCACCTGGTCCAGGGGCTCGATGCAGTGCCAAGAATACAGTCAGTGCTGGCGCTCTTCGAGGGTGTGTGCACCGGTGCCGCAGACGGATACGGCCGCATGACCGGCAAACCGGCCGCCACTCTCTTGCACCTTGGCCCAGGTTTGGCAAACGGCATCGCCAACCTGCACAATGCGCGCAAGGCAAGGACACCGATGATCAACATCGTGGGCAATCACCCGAATTACCACGTGGGATACGACGCACCGCTGACTTCCGATATCGACACCCTGGCCCGCAATTATTCCTGCTGGATTAAATCCTGCAGCACCGCTGATACATTGGCACAGGACGGCGCCGACGCCTTCACAGCCACCTTGCGCCAGACGCCTGACTCAGCAGGTCAACTCGCCACGCTGATTATGGGTGCTGATGCAGCCTGGGGAGAATCTCGAGGCCCGGTGCAGCCAAATTCCCTGCCAGCTCGGTCGCAGGTGGATGACAATGCAATTGAAGACATCGCTCGAGTCTTGAGCGCAGGTAAGAAAACCGCCCTGTTGCTGGAACATCACGCTCTGGTACCGGCGGCACTGGAAGCGGCCAGTCGCATCGCCAGTAAAACCGGCTGCCGATTGTTGACCGGGACATTCCCGGCCCGCATTGACGGGGGCCCCGGTCGTGTCAAAGTGGAACGTCTGCCCTATTTCCCGGAGCAGATCCTGGCCAGCCTCGAGGAAACCGAAAATCTGGTGCTGGTCAATGGTCAGATTCCAGCAAGCTTCTTCGCCTACCAGGGAATTCGCAGCCAGCTGATTCCGGACGGCTGCAGTGTGCACCGGCTTTCGCGAGTCGAGGAAGATGCTGTCGATGCCCTGGAACGCCTGGCTGATCGACTAGGCGCCGCCGATGCCGCGATAACTTGTTTCGAACACCAGGCAATTCCAAAGCCGTCCGGTGAGCTATCCAACAAGGCCATAATTCAGGCCTTTGCGGCCACTATGCCGGAAGATCTCATAGTTTGTACTGATTCCGGTGGCGGCAACGCCGCTTATCCTTTCTGTCAGAATTCCGTGCCCCACAGTTGGCTGAGCCTGACCGGTGGCGCTATCGGACAGGGTGGACCCGCTGCTACCGGCGCGGCACTTGCCTGCCCGGACCGCCCGGTGGTTGCGCTTCTGGGTGACGGAGGAGCAGCCTATACGATTCAATGTTTATGGACCCAGGCACGGGAAAATCTGAATGTTACTACTGTGATTTTTGCCAACAACTCGTACAACATTCTCAATGTAGAGTACGCCAGGCTGGGCGTAGAAAATATGGGTGAGATCGCCGCCAGCCTGTTTGATATTTCCAATCCAACCATTGGCTGGGTAGATATGGCCCGCAGTATGGGTGTACCGGGCGCGGTCGCAGAAACAGCAGACCAACTTTGTGAATTGCTGGAACAAAGTTATAGAACCCCGGGTCCTTTTCTGATCCAGGCCAACGGGGAGCTGAAGCGCTAGTTTACACAGTGCTGGCGATCAATATCAGCTTCGCTGAAACCCTGCTCGCGTAGCGAGAGTGATCGTCAGGCCGACGTAGCGTTGTGGATTGAACCATGGAAAATAACCAACCAACGCTTCGCCGGTCTCTTTCGCTGAATCTGGTAACTTTGTACGGCCTGGGTAATATTCTCGGTGCCGGTATCTACGTGCTGGTTGGTAAGGTAGTTGGCGAAGCGGGCTATCTGGCCCCCCTCTCTTTCCTGACAGCTTCCATTATTGCCGGCCTTACCGCTTTTACCTTTGCCGAACTGGCATCGCGCTTCCCGGTCAGCGCCGGTGAGACTGTCTATGTCTTTGAAGGATTCGGCAAGAAGCAGTTATCTATCCTGGTGGGACTGTTGATCATCATGACCGGGGTAGTTTCCGCTGCCACTATCGCTCGTGGATTTGTCGGCTATCTGAATGTTTTTCTCAATGTACCGGCGTCGTTAACGATTATTGTTCTGCTGGCCGTTCTGGGCACAGTGGCAATATGGGGCATCATGGAATCGGTCAGAACGGCTGCCGTGCTTACTTGCCTGGAAGTGCTTGGCCTGCTGCTGGTACTGTTTGTAGCAGCACCGTATTTCACAGCACTGCCTTCGCGAATCAATGAATTTACCCCGGGAACAGACCTGGCAATCTGGCCGGGAATTTTCTCCGGCGCGTTTCTGGCTTTTTATGCCTTCGTGGGCTTTGAAGATATGGTCAATGTGGCAGAGGAAGTCAAGAATCCACAACGCAATCTGCCCCGAGCGATCCTGCTTGCCCTCGCCACATCCACGGTGTTGTATGTGGCGATTGCCTTCGCTGTTCTCCTGGTACTGCCTCCGGACCAACTGGCAGCTTCCGATGCGCCATTGGCGAATGTTTACCAGGAAGTCACGGGCAACACCCCGGTAGCGATAACGTTTATTGCTATGTTTGCCGTGATCAACGGCGCGCTGATCCAGATCATAATGGCATCAAGGGTCTGTTATGGCATGGCCCGCCAGCGCTGGCTGCCAGCAATATTGTGCCGGGTGTCCGACCTGACTCGCACGCCAATAATTGCTACAGTGCTGGTCACGCTGCTGGTCATGATTATGGCCCTGTGGCTGCCCATTGAGCAGCTGGCGAGGGCTACCAGCTTTTTTCTGCTGATTATCTTTTCCCTTGTAAACCTGTCGTTGTGGCGCATCAAGTCGCGGGATGGCAAAGTAGATGAGCGAATTTTTCAGGTCGCAGGCTGGATACCGATCGCGGGTTTCATCGCCGCTGTCTGTCTACTGGCAGCAGAAATCGCCAACCGCCTGCTGGGCACTAGCTGAAATATCCGTCAATTCAGAGATTTGACCATCACCAGGGTTTCTTGACCTTTATAAACCAGCCTGTCCACTGACTGCCAGCCCAGGTCCGCATAGAGCCCACCAGTCAAATCAACCGTTTGAAGATATAACTGTGGCAACTGACGCTGTTTCGCGAGCTTGACAATCTGACCGGCAAGCAGCCGTGCTACACCCTGGCCTCGGAACTCAGGCGCTACGTAAACGCTTCCCAGCCAATAGTGGAAATCCGGATATAACTCTTCCATCTCATGTTCTTTGAGAGCGGCGGAACCAGCTGGCTGGCCCGCTTTGATCGCTATAATATCAAGCGGCAGCTCGTCCTTGCCTAGTTTGGCCAGGAACTGTTCAGTATAAGTTTCCAGATCACCCATTCGGTCTCCCCAGAAACCATGCCACCAATTCATGACCAATGGCACGTCACCCGGGCGGTCGACCAGGAATTCGAAATAGATATCTTTCATTTGCCAGGGTTACCCTTGCAATCCACCAGATGGCTTGCGCTCCCACTTTTCGCAGCATACTGCAAACTATTCACCTATACGGAAACTGTATCGCATAAAGTGTACACTTGATATCGAAGCTCTGGAGACCTGCGCCAAGATCAAGATAGGCCCGGTACGCGAGGATTAATCCATGAAAGATATAATTGCAAAGCGGATGAGCGCCGAAATCGATGGCGATTTTGTCCTATTCCTGATCGGCATGAAAGTTAATAAGATCTGGAAGATACATAAATGGCTACCGGTGATTCGAGCCATGCCCCGCATGCTGAAAGAGCTGGACGCCAATCCGGATATCGGTTGTCTTGGACACTCCTCACTCGGGCCAGTAATCGTACAGTATTGGAGATCATTCGAAGCGTTGGAAGATTACGCTCGCAGCAAAGAGCGTGAACATCTGCCTGCCTGGGCAGATTTCAATCGCAAAATCGGTAAAAGCCGCGGCGATGTAGGCATCTGGCACGAAACTTACCTGGTGCGAGAAGGCGAATATGAAGCCGTATACAGTGGCATGCCCGCCTATGGCCTGGGAGCCGCCGGTACGCTTCGCCCCGCTGAAGGTAAACGGGATACGGCTAGAGGTCGATTAAGGGATAGCGATTCGGAGCAAACTACCGCCCGGCACGAGTAAACTGGCTTCGAACCAAGTACTCGCAATGACCTACAGGGTTTCTGAAGTTCCCCTCAAGTTACGACCCGTACGAGCACTAAACCACACTGGCAGTGAACCCTCTGCCCGACACAAAGACACAGTAAAAGAGTAATTAACCGGTGCAGGCTTAGCGCCCTAAGCACCGGCTTACTACCCCTTGCCTATAACTTTACGTGGCAAAGCAATTCAGTTCTGTTCCGCATCCAGTTCCTGCCGCCTGGCGCCGGCCATGATGCCCTTGAATGCGTAGTTGCCCTCATGGCAGGCATACTCGTACATGACTTCGCCAGGAGGTTTACGATTCAGCGCCAGTTCTCCTGTCCAAGACTGACTGTAGGTCGCAGGGTCATCGATGGTAAAAGCGTACTTGATCTTGTCTGGCCCGATCAGGTCGAATCGCTCTTCGATAACCATCTGCTCCGAACTGCCGCGAAAGGATTGCTGAGGGTGAAAATTGCGGGTCCGAACCACCAGGGTATCGCCGTCCCAATAGCCGACCGAATCGCCCATCCATTTTCCGAAATCCGTGTCGTGATGTGACTGCCCGACGGGGATGATTCGTGCGTCATGGACCATTTCCACCAGGATCATGACGTAGCCCGGAGTCTGAACTATTTGGTAGTTATTATTATAAAGGGTCGGCATCATGGGTGGACCGGAACCCGAGCTGAAAGTCAGCAAACAACGCTCAGCCAGTGGTCTCAGCTCCGGCGCATCGTAGACGCCGACTCCGTCGCGACTGCGCCATTGGCCGCGCAGGCTGTTATCCACGCGCTGGCTTCCAATATAAGGTATCTGCCCATTCGGTGGATCGACAATAATTGACGTTCGATATTGCCCGTTGATTTCCACTGCAGCATCACGAGGATCCCACCAAAAACTATTGTAGCCCAGGTCGGCGTTGCCGTCAGCGGGCGGCCCACGCTCGGGGTCGGCATCCTGCCCTGCCTGGTTGTACCGGTCACGCCATTCCTGCATCTGCGCCGCTGCCTGGTCCGGTGTCAGAAATCCCTGGTCGCCAAATTCAGCCGGCCGAACCAGCGGAGTCTGAGTCGCGTTGCTCCAGATACCCTGCATGTCCGGCGTACCTTCAGAGGTGCGGGGAATTACCCATTCCTGGGCTGAAACGATGCCAAACAGTGAGGTGAAAAAAACAGTGATCAGTAGTCGGGAAATAAGATGTTGCATCGAATTCCTCCGTTTGTCTGAATAGAGTAACAGCCCCTGCGGACTGGCATAGTCATGAAGTGCGCGTTCCTGTCTATCTCGTACCTGCCTATAGTGCTTAGTCGAACAGTCGGGCACCCGGTAATGACGTTACATTAACTGCACACGTGAATTCAAGCGATATCGGTTCTGACGTCAAAGGGACCAGAAACTGATTTTCCTGCAACTAGCGTATTGGCAGGCACTCACAGCTTTGGGCGCCTCTCTTTTCATCAGTCAGGGTTTACGCAGCTAAAGTTACTAGGATCGAAAACATCGCCACTGCCATCATATTGTGCCAATTGCGGAAAGGGGCAGAGCGGCCTGCTACCTACTCGCTGGTTGGGACCAGGTGGAAACGTCGCCACCAACTCCTGCGGTTGCTCGCCGGTGGTAACCCACTGATCAATTACGTCCAGGAAATTAACTACCGAGGGGCCTGCCCCTCCGGAACAATGCAATACACCTGGCATCATATACAGACCAACGTCATCTTTGGCCGAAGGATCCTTAATAAGCACTTCGTTGTAATAACCGATAGTCGCAAGGCCGCTGATAGCCGCGTCGGACCAGCCCTGATAGATAAGCAACTTACCGCCGTTGTCACGGAACGTCGAAATGTCAGGATCTGTGGCGTTTAAGGTTGAGGACACCGCAGCAACATCGGCTTTAAAAGTCTGGAAATCGTAGCTGGTGTAATTCCACTGCGGATCATGGAACACCAGGTATTTCATGATGCCATTGCCAAATCCGTAATGGGCACTTGGAATCGCGTTGCTCCCGTCAGTACGAGTAGTATGTTGCACCCCACCTGTGAGCCAATCTCCCCAACCCCGGGGATCGCTCTCCCCCCCGAATGGAAACCCATAGAACAGAGATTCACCAAAGGCATCGAGCGGCCCGTCATAGGTGACGCTAATGGCTGCCTTCTCTTCTTGGGTAAAACATTCATCATTGTCGACAGAAGAGCAGGATGGCAATTCCTCAATGTTGAAGTCACACTGGCGTGGATCATTTAAAATACCATCTTCGATACCATCATCTGCATCGCATCGAGATAGGATCATGCTCTCCAGAATAGCGCCTTCAGTCGGCGAAATCACTGCCTGCTCCAGGCTCGAAGGATTCGGATACATGGCCTGATTGATCCTGGTTGTCTGTGCAGCCAATCCAGTCCAGCTGTATGCTGGTGCGCCAGCTACAATACCATCAAAATCATTCGGATAGCGTTGTGCCTCCATCAATGCCTGGCCGCCGCCACGAGAACAACCGACGAAATAGTTTTTCTCGATATCATCCTGGTAGTAGTGACTAACCATCGACTTTGCAGTCACTGCGGTGCGGTGAACGGCCTGATGGCCGAAATTTACCACCCGTTCCAGATTGTTCAAAGCCCAGCTCGCATCGATTCCTGTGCCGGTGTGGCCAGTGTCCGTTCCAACCGTGGCGTATCCTGATTCCAGAGCGCCGTAGTTCAAGGCCTGGTTCTGTACACTGCCGACAAACCCGCCACCACCACCCATGACAAATTTGCCATTCCAGTCTACAGGTAACAGTAGCTCGAAACGAACCTCGGGCCCAATTACACCGGCAGCCTTGCAGTGGGGAACTGGATTAGACTCGGCTTCCACTGAAGTTATTCTTACTCCGGGTAGTTCGGGCAAATTACCCAGAGAGCATTCAATTTGCGCGTGAGCAGCAACTGGCAAGAAACATAACAGCAAAATCCACCTGGACATAAGCCACCTCTAAGGATATTCGAGAGCAGTAAGAATAAAAGGTACATAATAAAGGAGCCAGAGTAAAAATACAGTACTGTATATTTACTCTGGCTCCTTTCTTATTACGCCCTTGCTCCCTTTAGAGCCACATAAAATTCCTCGCAAAGCTCATCTTTACCCTCGTCAGGTCGCAACAAGCTCACCAGCGGTATTACCACCAGAGGAATCAAGGTGGCTGCGAAAGTTGGGTCACGCCACTCGCCGAGAGTCTGGCAGAACTCATACCAGAACTGAGCAAAGCCTCCCGCATTGGCATTCTCTGCACCTTCATACAAGGTGTTCAGCCCCCAGTGCAGTAACCCGCCACCATAACCGGTGACCATACCCCAGAAAACGCCGCGCTCCGAAGTGCCCTTCCAGTAAAAGATGTAACCAATGGCAATCGCCGGTGGCACTACCATGGCAAAACCCAGAAGCAGTAACTGCAATACCGAAGAAATATTGGCTTGCCAGGCTATCGTGGTTGCGATCAAACCATAAACCACCGTGGTGATTTTGTATGCGCGCAGGCGCTTTTCCTGGGAATAATGCTTGGACGCTGGAATCCAGTCGTTGACGAATAACGTTGCGCTACCCAATAAAATCGGGGCCCCAGAAGATATTAATGCGCCCAGAATTGCAGCCAGCGCGATGCCACCGATTATCGGGCCAACGTCGGTAGCCAGTTGCGTGATATTGCGATAGCTGCTGAGACCGCTTTCAGGCCCATATTCAGCCAAGGTCCCGATGCCGATAAAACCAGCCAGGAACGGCATGGTGGCCGCCATTAGACCGGCCAACAAAAATCCCGGTATCAGGAGATTCTCATGTCGCGCTGAGGTGGAGAAATTACAGTAGACAGATGCTGCTGGAGTATGCAGCGTCGCAGAAAAAAACAGCGCAATTATGCTTGCCCAACCAATACCGGTAAAACTCCACCAGCTTTGCTGACTGATATTGTTTTCTCCCAGTACTGCGTCTGCCTGAGCCATCATGTCGGACCAGCCACCCATATTCTGCATGGCAAACACACCGACAACCGCCAATCCTCCTATTGTCACGGCGCAATGAATAATATTGGTGATGCCGGTGCCCTTCAGCCCGCCAGTAGCGGTGAAAGTAAAGATCACAATACCGCCGATGAAGACACAAAGTCCAAATGGCAGGCCGGTAACGCCGCTGACGATAGATCCAATAACAAACGGTTCAATAATATTGACGATCAGGTACTCGGTCTGCACGCACAATGACGACAACCACTGACAACGCTTGGATCCAAACCGTAAATCAAACACCTGCCCCGCACTGGAAAGCTTGAGGCGCCGATAGGGTACGGCAAAAAACAGCCCAACCAGGACCAGCGCCGCTAATGAATTTACGCCGTACCACATGTTGCCAATACCGCCGGTGACAACATCTCCGGCTACCCCATAGGTGCCTGCACCTCCTATACGTGTGCCGGCCACACCGGCAGCCAGCATCCACAAACCCAGAGTAGAACCGCCGGTAGCCCAATCGTCTGAGCTACGATTCCAGCGACTAAGCAAGATACCGAAAAGTGTAAAACCTGCCAGGTAAACGACTATGACACTCGTCGAAATAATTGCGCTGCTATCCACTCTTTCCCCCTGAGAACCGGATCGTTGTTTTTCTTGCCGGATCACTGCGCACGGATGAAATAGAATTTCCCGCAGACTGATTCGGGCAGCTGCCAGTTTTCGGGCTTGGCGCCATGTGAAATACCTGGCTTTTACTGGCCGTTGACTTGTATCAATTTCGAATGACCAACTGGCGGCCATACTACACCATTTGAAGAATTGCTGTCACAATCGGACACCACACTACCTGGCCTAGCTCTGATATAGCAGCACCGATAACGGCAACTCAGCATGAGAATATGGGCATGACAAAAATAGACCCCGTCAGCTTGGATTGGCTGTCAAAAATTACCGAAGATGTACTGGATCCGGAACGCCCCATAATCGATCCCCATCACCACCTCTGGAAACGCGGGCTTGGTTTCGATTACATGCTGGATGAGCTTTGGCAGGACACCAGTTCCGGCCACAACATCGCCAAAACCATCTTCATGGAATGTCATGCATTCTATGACCGCGACGCGCCAGAGCACCTGCAATCCCTTGGTGAAACCCGTACTATTGCCGAAGTAGCCAAACAAAGCACGGAAAACCAGCTGGGTAATCCACCGATTGCCGCACTGATTGCCCACGTGGATTTGACGCTGGCAGGAGAATCAGAACCACTGCTGCGAGATGTCATCCGGCAACACCAGGAGGCTGGACAAGGCTTACTGCGCGGCTTTCGCCATGCCGGGGCACATGACAAGAATGCCGATAAACTTTTCATTTCCCCCCGTGGGCCGTCCTACCTGTATGGTAAAGAACCGTTTCGCAAGGGACTTAGAGTTCTGGCAGAGTCAGGCCTGACCTATGACACCTGGCACTTTCACCATCAGAACCAGGATTTTTACGACCTGGCTCAAGCAGTGCCAGAGTGTACGATGATTCTGGATCACTTCGGCACACCCCTGGGTGTCGGAGTATACGCCGGCTGTCGTGATGAAATATTCCAGCAATGGAAAGAAGATATCCGGGCGATTTCAAAATGTCCGAATGTTTACGCGAAGCTGGGTGGATTGGCCATGCCCGACAATGGATTTGGCTGGCACAAGCGTGACTTGCCGCCTGATTCCGATGAGTTCGTGCGCAAGCAAAAAGCATACTACTTGCATACCATCGAATGCTTTGGCCCTGAACGCTGTATGTTCGAGAGCAATTTCCCGATGGACCGCTACTCCATTTCCTACCAGGTACTATGGAACGGCTTTAAGAAAATAGTTGCCGACTTCAACGAACAGGAAAAGAATGCCCTGTTCTACGGGACTGCGGAAAAAGTTTACCGGCTCTAATCCAAAGATCAGCCTTTCCTGAGCAATTTGATTACCCCGCTACTGGTCAGGATTATCCGGTCATCCACCTTTAATTCGCCACGAGCAAAGACGAGTGAACGACCTCGCCTTACCAGTTCACTGCGACCCAGTACCAGTTCTCCCATAAAAGCTGGCGCCACGAATTCGTTGTTACAGGTCACCGTGGCAACACTCTCTTCGGCACCGCCGTTGGCGGCGAGGCACAGCGTGTAGTCAGCAAAAGTCATCATGATCCCACCATGCAGTGAACCATGGGCATTGCAATGCTTCTCCTGTATACGAAAGGCAGTATGAATTACCCCCTCCTCTGCCATAAAGAAAAAAGGCCCGAGAAAGTCTTCCGCCTTGTCACCGTGCCAGTGTCGATATTGAGCGGGGATATCATAATCTTCCGGAATAAACTTCATAAGGTGTTACAACTCCATTAAGCATAGTAAATCAAGGCTGTCGGCTTCACTGGACCGGGCTGAAAGGCCGGATGTCATTCAACCCTTTTCCTGACTCCACGAGTTGTGAAAAATCATCAGCCAGCCGCTGGCTTTCCTGCAGGACCTGCTGCCAGTATTCGACCCGCGTCTGGTAATCCAGTTTGCGAAAGTCCTGTCGGTCCGGGATTTTGCCAAACGGCAGGCTGGCAATAAAATGGGCGGAAGGGACAACCAATAAAACGTTGTCATAGTAATGAGTCACGACCCGGCGCCACTTGAGGTGTTTGTCAAACCAGCCCGGCACCACTCGCGGATAGAAATGAGGATAAAGGACCAGGCCATCATTGCTGTGAAACGGCACATCAAAGTGATAATCCGTAATACCACCGTCCACATATAGCCCTTTTGGCCCACCATCAACATCGCGCACACCTTCCAGGGCAAATGGGATCGATCCGCTGGCAATCAATGCATCGAACACATTGTGTTCGGTAAGTTTGATATCCAGTGTTTTGATATCGGTTAACGAAGTAAGCTCACACGCATGTGCATGATTGTTAAATACTGCCCGTTCAAAATAAAACTTGAGTGTACGGCGACTTGCCAGATTGGAAACTGCAGCCAATGCCAGACCGGCAACCAGCAACGGTTGACTGTCATAGCTCAGGAAGCCGCGGCAGCGGTCGGCAATAATATGAGTCTTGATTCGTTTGTTGTCTACCAGCTGTCTGCCACCATTCGACCCCAGAACCCGGCGCAGCATGACTCGCGCTTTACTGGTTACTTCTTCAGCAGTTGGGTGGGCTGAATATTGTTCGCTGCTGTACAGGGAAGCCAGCCTGTCGATACTGGCCACCGGCTCATCTGTAGCCAGGCAGGCCAGTCGCCATGCCCCCGCTGAAGAACCCAGGGTGGCCAGGCCATCCTCGCGATTGGCAAAAAACTCACCAAACAGATAGCGATCCAGCCCATAGAGCACGAACCACTTGGGCCCTCCGGAAGCACCGGCCATTACCTTGAACTGCTCAGGCTGTAAGCCGTCAGCCCGAATCTGCTGCATTGCCCGCGGGCCGGCATATAAGGACAAAGAAGACATGGCGCCTATGATATACTTTTGCCCTCTTACAGGCACGACCTGACCACGCCAGCTTTGCATTTTTGTATCGTCACACAGTGCCAGGCACTGGTCGTACTTCTCAGGCCAGTTCGTGTACAACCGACTTCGGATTAGCAACCGGAATATGCAGACCGTCAAACACGCACTCAAGCAGCGAAAATCGCTGCTATTCCTGCTTGCCATTGGCAATGCTATTGCCTTTTCAACCTGGCAGGTGTTGCTTAACAACTACGTGATCGAGCGGGCCGCTTTTACCGGAGAAGAGATTGGCGTACTGCAAAGCCTCAGAGAAGTTCCGGGATTCCTCGCATTTACAGTGATTTGGGTGCTGTTTTTTATCCGGCAACAGAATTTTGCCATCCTGTCGCTGATGACGCTGGGAATCGGCACCGCCATTACCGCATTCTACCCCGCTGCACTCTGGCTCTATTTCACCACCGTGCTGATGTCTATCGGGTTTCACTACCTGGAAACTTTGCAGAACTCCCTGAGCCTGCAATGGCTGGACAAGAAAGAAGCCCCCCAGGTACTGGGCCAGATACTCAGTGCCAGGAGCTTTACCAGCCTGCTGGTACTGGGTTGCCTGTACGTGTATTTCATGGCGTTCGAAACCAACTACCTGGTAGTCTACCTGCTTGCCGGAAGTACCTGCGCTGGCATCGGCCTATTCTGCTGGCTGGCGATGCCCCGCTTCGAGGACACGGTAATCCAACGCCGGGAATTATTCCTGCGCAAGAAGTACTGGCTTTACTACGCATTGATATTTCTGTCAGGCGCACGTCGGCAAATTTTCGTCGTATTCGCCGGCTTCCTGCTGGTGGAAAAATTCGGTTTTCCGATCGAAAACGTAGTTCTGCTGACCCTTGTCAACGCCGCGATGACAACCTGGCTGGCGCCCCGTATCGGTCGCCTGATCTCAGTGATTGGCGAGCGCCGGGCCCTCACCCTTGAATACCTGGGCTTGATCGTAATCTTTACGAGCTACGCCTTTGTCAACAACATCACCATCGCGATCATGCTTTATCTCCTTGATCATCTGTTTTTTGCCATGGCTATCGCTATCAAAACCTATTTCCAGAAAATTGCCGATCCTGCCGATATTGCCGCCACATCGGGCATCAGTTTTACGATTAACCACATTGCTGCTGTAGTCTTACCGGCACTGCTCGGCCTTTTGTGGGTAGTCAACCACAGCGCGGTGTTCCTCATCGGCGCCGCCATTGCAATCTGCTCCCTGCTCCTGAGCCAGTTGATTCCTGACCATCCCTTGCCAGGCATCGAAACACGCATGGCGATCAAACAGGCCTGACCCCGCATCCATCCTTGAGTCTACTTATCAAGGCGCAAATGTTTCAGTTTGTCAGCAGTGGCCAGTTTTACTTGCCTGTAGCGCCAAAAACGTCTATTTTCCTGCATTCTTCCTTTGCCTGAAAAACAACCGGCACCGGCAATCGGTAGCCAAATAATCAAAAGAACTAAAAGCGGATAAGAAATGATGAGAATTACACCCAGATCACTGCTGCTATTGCCCCTGTTGCTCTTTGTACCCCTGGTAGCCTTTGCCGCCTCAAGTGGTGGTGAAACCGGAGAAAGACTGGACCTGACCAGCAGCTGGGTTGGCTTCACTGCAATCATTATCTTTGTATTGGCCTATTCACTGGTCATCGCCGAAGAATTCACCAACCTGCGCAAATCCAAGCCAGTCATCCTGGCGGCAGGTCTTATCTGGGGCCTGATCGGGCTTACTTATGCCCAGAATGGCATTGAACACACCACCGAGGAAGCGGTACGGGAATTCCTGATCGAATTTGGCGAACTTTTTCTGTTCCTGCTTGCCGCTATGACTTATGTGAATTCCATGTCAGAGCGACGGATATTCGAAGGTCTGCGCTCCTGGCTGATAGGCCGCGGTTTTGGCTTCCGCAAACTATTCCTGATTACCGGCGTTATCAGCTTTTTCCTGTCGCCGATTATCGACAACCTGACCACTGCCTTGGTGATGTGTGCAGTCGTGATGGCGGTGGGCAAAGGCAATGACCGGTTTATCGGTCTCGGCTGCATCAACATTGTGGTTGCAGCCAATGCAGGTGGCGCCTTCTCGCCATTTGGCGACATCACTACACTGATGGTCTGGCAGGCGGGGCTTGTAGATTTCACCACGTTCTTCGCACTGTTCATTCCTTCTGTTATCAACTATGCAATCCCCGCGGCCGTCATGTATTTTGCGGTACCAGACGAAATCCCCCATGTTCAGGACGAAAACGTGCGGATCAAACGCGGCGCCTTTGCGATCATTTTTCTATTTGGCTGCACCATTGCCACAGCGGTCAGCTTCCACAACTTCCTCGGCCTGCCGCCTTTCCTGGGCATGATGACTGGCCTCGGACTGCTTAAGTTCTACGGTTACTACCTGAAGATCACCCACAAACCTCACCCCAACGACGATTCGGAGTATGGCCAAGTGGGTGACGTGGCGGCATTCGACAGTTTCCGCGCAGTGGCCCGTGCCGAATGGGACACATTGCTGTTTTTCTTCGGCGTCATCATGTGTGTCGGCGGTCTGGGTTTCATCGGCTACCTGGCATTGATCAGTGAGTGGATGTACGTAGATCTGGGACCCACTGTTGCCAACTCGCTTGTTGGCGTGTTGTCAGCCATCGTTGACAACATCCCGGTCATGGTAGCGGTTCTTCAGATGAATCCGTACATGAATGAGCAGCAATGGCTGCTTGTTACCCTGACTGCCGGCGTAGGCGGTAGCATGCTTTCTATCGGTTCTGCCGCTGGCGTTGCCCTGATGGGTCAGGCGCATGGCAAGTACACCTTCTTCGGTCACCTTAAGTGGACTCCGATAATTGCCCTGGGTTACATTGCCAGCATCGTAGTTCACATGCTGCTCAACGGACAGTACGCGGACATCTACCACTGATTCCGAATTGAATTACAGCGGCTCGGACCGCTCGTAAAGGAAGGGGCCTGGGGCCCCTTTTCTTTTTGCTGTCTATTATCGTTTGCGCAGCATGAATCCAGGTAACATCCTGGTCAGCGTATCGTCTCTGACCAGATAGTGGTGGAACAATGCCGCGACAGCATGGAGCAAGATAAACAGGTAGCCGGAAAGACCAAGCAGAACATGAAGCCGTTGAGCCAGTTGCGCAAGCCCCTGGTTTTCAGGGGCTATCGACGGTACCGGAAAGGCCCAGACACTTATCATGGCTCCATCGGCGCTGAGAAAAATCCAGCCCGACAAGGGCATTCCGATAATCAGGACATACAGGTATTTCTTCATCCAGGCAGTCAATGTAGCCTGCCAGGCAGATAGCGGGGGTGTAATCGGCGGGGCGCTCCTGCGGCGAAAATTTATCAGGCGCGCTATAGCTATTGGCAATACTAAAAACCCCAGGTAAACATGCCAGTCTTCCAGGGCAGCGTATAAAGGATTATCCCGGGGAACCAGCTCGTGTACCTCTATTGTGAGGTAGATCATTACTACTAACAGCAACGTTAGCCAATGCAAAGAAATTGTCAGCAGACTATAACGTGTTGATTGATTCACTGTCCCGTAAGCTCACTTTTGTTGTTGAAATATCTGCCCTCATGGATTCCTGACAGATCAGCTTAACCCAGGGTGACTTGATCTATCCCTTGCAAAAAAGGGACTGATTAATGATAGCCTAAAGGTAACAGCAAACTGACTAAATCAAAATGCAGGCGGCCACCTCTACGGAGAGTCAAGCCCGAGAGCCAAGCCGGAGAGCCAGCCGATGAAAACACAAAATGGCTAGTCAGATAAATTCTGAATCCGACAACACCCAACCAGGAGTGTTGCGACACATTCCCAACGGTATAACATCGTTACGTATTGTTATCGCTGTAATTTTCCCGTTTACTCCGGAGTCTGCCCACCTGCTCCTGATACTGGCAGGCCTGGCAACCGAGTTCCTTGACGGCTTCATAGCACGGCTGGGCAATTGGACCAGCTACCTGGGCCAGGTGCTGGATCCCGTTGCCGACAAGCTGTTTGTGCTGTCCGTAAGCGTTACCTGGATCGTGCTGGGTAAAGTCACGCTGCTTCAGTGGTTGCTTTTTGCGCTGCGTGACTTCGGCGTGTTTTTTATTTTCCTCGGCCTGTTGCTGATGGGCAAGATTGGCTCGATAAAATCTGTCAAAGCCAGATTCCCCAGCAAGTTAACAACGGCGCTGCAATACCTGCTTTTTCTGTTAGTTCTGACAGGCAACACCCAGCTTCTTCTGTACCTGGCAATAATGACTGCAGCAACAGGACTCGTTGCAACACTGCAATACGCCCATTTAATCCGCTTATCATTGCGAGAACTGTAGACTAGCCAACCACTGCCATGACCCTGCTTTTCCAAGTTATCTGGTTCCTGATCCCCGCTGGTGTCGCCAACCTGGTACCACCCATTTCCGCCAGGTTGATCCCACGCTGGGATGCGCCGATGGATTTTGGCCTGAACTGGCGTGGCCAGCAATTACTTGGTTCCCACAAGACAATTCGTGGACTGCTAACCGGGACATTGATGGCGTTACTGGTGCACCAGACTCAGGTGTTACTGGCACAGCACTACAGCGCACTGGAAAATCTGGCCATTGCGCCGGCTTTCTACCAGACCTGGTGGCTAGGAGCCTGGCTGGGGTTTACCGCCTTGTTGGGAGATGCTTTGAAAAGTCTTATCAAGCGTCAATTGCATATTGAGCCCGGCAAGCCATGGCTGCCCTGGGACAAAATCGATTGGATTCTGGGATGTCTGGTGGGCTGCATGTTCCTGCTTCCGATATCAGTTGCTTTTGCCTTAACCGCAATAGTCTGCGGACTGATACTTTCGTCAGCAGGCAGAATAATCGGCTACTGGCTGAAAATTAACGACGACTGGCTGTAATCCGGCGGTGTAAATCCACGTCAGTTCTTGTGCTTCCCCAATTTGTGTTGGCGAATCCCACGATCTTCACGAATATCCTTAGAAGTCTTGCCCTTGCCGTGCTCTTTCTGCAGTTTTTTGGCCTCATCATGACGATCGGCACCAAGTTTATGAGACTGCTCCTCTGTCTTGCTCACCTTGTCGCTCATAGCAACTCCTTCGTTTGAATTTAAGCCCTTTATAACCTGGCGTCCGTCGAACATAGTTGATTCTTATCAATCATGCAGCCAATTCAGGCCCGCAAAGAAATAAGGTACACTGCGCCCATGTGCCAGGCAGTACCGTAATGAAACAATCAGCAACGAATTCCCCAGCTGTTAAGCGCCTGGTCCTGATAGGTGGTGGACACAGTCATCTGAGCGTCCTGATGTACCTGGGAATGAACCCAGTGCCAGGCCTGGAAGTAGTATTGATTACCCGGGATGTCCATACCCCGTACTCCGGCGCCCTGCCCGGCTACATTGCTGGCATCTATGGATTCGACGATATCCACATTGACTTGCGGCCATTGTGCCAGTTTGCCGGTATTCGGCTGATTCACGAGGAAATCAATAAGCTGGACCTCGACGGCAAACGGGTAATCTGCAAAGACCGACCCCCAATTCGCTTCGACCTGCTTTCACTCAATATTGGTTCTCAGCCCGATGCAGCGAAAATTCCGGGAGCCGCAGAACATGCCATTGGCGTCAAACCCATTGATCAGTTTCTGTCCAGTTGGAATCGCATCAAACTGGAAGCCCTGGACCATCTGCAGAAGTCGGAGCCTTATGCCATCGCGATCGTCGGAGGCGGACCGGCCAGTGTGGAACTGGCATTTTCTTCCCAGGCTGCGATTCACAAAGCCGCCGGTATTGGTAAGCACGACATTTCAACACTGGCCATCAAATTGCTGACAGCCGACACTCAATTATTAAAGTTTCACAATAATCGAGTAAAGGATTTCACCAGGGCAGAGCTCGAACAACGGGGCATTGAATTATTCTTCGATCACCGCGTCACTGAATTTCAACCGGAAAGAATTATTTGCGATGGTAAGGATCCGGTCACAGCGGATTCCATTTTTTACGCAACAGGGGCAAGTATCCCACAATGGCCGGCAGATTGTGGCCTTAAAGTTGACAATGAAGAATTCATAGCTGTCAATACTCACCTGCAAAGCGTCAGCCACCCTTTCGTATTTGTCAGCGGCGACGCCGCATCCATTGAACGCCACCCAAGACCGAAGTCAGGCGTGTACGCTGTCCGCCAGGGAAAACCTCTGGCAAAAAATCTCGTGCGCTACGCTACCGATAGAAAACTCAGGAGCTACATACCACAGAAAAACGCTTTGGCATTGATGTATACCGGAGACAGGAAAGCCATTGCGTCGCGAAGGAACTGGTTCTTTCATGGTCACTGGGTATGGGCGCTGAAACACAAGATAGATATGGATTTCATGCACAAGTACGCCAGACTGCCTGTTACCGAGCCGACCCTCAACCTGCAGCGCGGCCTGGTCGACAGTAAAACGGAAGAAGATCTGCGGGAACATGCCATTCGCTGCGCTGGTTGTGCAGCCAAGGTGGGCAGTGACACTCTGCAACATGTCCTGTCCCGGCTCAAGCCAACCACGCAACCTGATCTGGTTGGCGACCTGACGACCACCGAAGATGCCGCCCTGATCAGGATCACTGACGAGCGCATGCTGGTGCAGACGGTGGACTACTTCAGAGCCTTCATCAATGATCCCTGGCTGTTCGCCCGTATCGCCACCAACCATTGCCTTGGGGATATCTATGCCATGGGCGCCCGTCCTCACACAGCCCTGGCCATCGCCAGTGTCCCGTTTGCATCGAAGACTATCATGCAGGAGACCCTGGACGAACTGATGGCGGGCTGCGTCAAGACCCTCAACGAACACGACGCAGCCCTGGCCGGTGGCCACTCCAACGAAGCACTGGAAATGGCCTTTGGATTGTCGATCAACGGCTACGGCCATCCCAGCCGACTGCTATCGAAAACAGGCACCAGGGTCGGTGACTCACTCATTCTTTGCAAACCACTGGGGACCGGCACTTTGCTGGCAGCAGACATGCGCCTGAAAACCAAGGGGCGCTGGATGGATGCAGCATTCGATTCCATGTTGGAATCAAACCGTGACGCCGCGGATATCTTCATCAAACACGGCACCAACGCCTGTACCGACGTGACCGGTTTCGGAGTTGCAGGTCATCTGGCGGAAATGCTGGCAGGGGGAGATGTCTGCGCAGAACTGGAACTGGACGCGCTACCGGTCCTGGAAGGTGCGCTGGATTGCCTGCGCAAACGAGTCTTCAGCTCCCTTCACTCCGAGAACAGCCGGATCAGGGAGGTCATGGACCTCGCAACAACGGCCACTGACAACCCTTTACTTGAGTTGCTGTTCGACCCACAGACTGCAGGAGGCCTGCTGGCGAGCGTCCCATCGAGTGAAGCCAGCAAGTGCATACAGGAACTGGAGCACAAAGGTTACAGTGACGCCCGAGTAATCGGACAGGTAATCGAAAAGACTGAAGGCCAATCAGTCATTCAGACTAAATGAGCTAGAACGCTCGAGACAAATAATTACCCGGGCAATTAACTCGCTATACCTTAATGATTTGATCCCGTTTAAACTATTCCAGCGGGAACAGCAGATGACCAGAAAGCTAAAATGCCAAGGCTAGGACGCCGTCCTGCTGGATATAAAGGCACTACAAACGGGAGAGACCATGAGAGTCATCAGAAAGGAATTGCTGAAAGTGACAATGACAGTAACACTGCTGGTACTTGCAGGCGGGTTACCTGCCGTCCAGGTTGCCGCCCAGGTCAGTGAAACTTCTTTGCAGACGGTATTATCTCGTTATGCAGGTGCAACTCGCAGCTCCCCAACAGTCAATGAAGAGCTTGCGCGTCGCCTGTTTCGGCGCGGCAATACCTACAGCAACCTGGAACGCTACGACGAAGCCATCGAAGAGTTTGAACAGTGCATCGCAGCTGACCCCAATTTTGCAGAAGGCTTTCGCAACCTTGCTAACACCTACTATTTCCTGGAGCGCTACCGGGAAGCCAAACCTTACTACGCCCGTTTTATTGCCCTGACCCTGGATGATGAACCTAATACCGCGATTCGTGCCGCAATCACCACCATGGGACAAATAGAACGTCAGGATGGAAATTATCAGGAATCTATCGCTTTCGATCTGCGAGCCATCGAACTGGACCCCGGCAACGACTCGCAAGTTCACATCATGGGCAACACCTACAACAATGAAGGTGAGACAGACAATGCGATTTTGATTTACCAGGCCGGCATCGAAGCCCAGCCCGACAACGCGTTTTTCTATCGCACCCTGGGACGTTTGCTGGAGCAGGAGGGGCGTCTTGACGAAGCCCTGGCTCAGTACGAGATTGCTGCGGAACGGGATCCGGAATCCGATTTTTACGCAAACCTGGTGGAAACCCTGCGCGCCAGACTTGAACGCTAAAGCTGAGAGGTACAAATAATGCCCGGGTTAATTCGCGGCCCTCTTTGTGAGGCCCGATCACGCTATTTCGACAGCACCCGCTGGAACGATTACCAGCCAAGACCAGACGATATAATTATTGCCACCTACCCCAAGTGCGGCACCACCTGGACTCAGCGCATTGTCGGCATGCTGGTTTTTCAAAGCGACGCGCCGTTTGCTGTACAGGATATCTCGCCCTGGCCGGACATGCGCCTGCCGCCTCCCGGCGCCATGTTACAGTTGGCGGAAAGCCAGACCCATCGTCGCTTCCTGAAATCCCACCTGCCCTACGACGCGCT
>Ga0070727_10000360_pt1 | contig 57560 bp, 54 predicted proteins | sample tdAd472_FD_66722 | JGI IMG/M metagenome (GOLD analysis project Ga0070727, IMG submission 66722) | Marine sediment microbial communities from the Atlantic coast under amendment with organic carbon and nitrate - tdAd47.2 | ecosystem: Environmental > Aquatic > Marine > Coastal > Sediment | place... | reverse complement strand
TGGGCTAGTGTAGGGAAAACGGACCCGGTGAGCATCCATTATCGCGAGCGGACGTTTGCGTGTGTGCCACATACGCGCCGGACGCCACGACGTCGGGCACCATGGATTTGGATTGGAAGATTGATATAATACTAATTAATTCAGTTAATTAGACATGATATATAATAAAATACATTAATTATGGCAAAAGCCCGAAAAATCAGCCAACCGCCCTCCAGACTATCTGTCCAGGTGCACCGCGCTTTGCGTGAAGGTGCACTGTACGTGTTCGGTGCGCTCGCCTTCATCCTCTGGTTTGCACTCTTCACCTACGATCCGTCAGACCCGGGCTTCAGCCAGGCGACGGCTGCGGCGGACGTGCAAAACGGAATTGGTCGTGTCGGTGCATTGATCGCCGATCTGTTGTTCAACCTGTTCGGGCGCCCGGCTTACCTGTTCACGGTGATGGTGTTCTACCTCGGCTGGATGCTGTATCGCGAACAGAAAACGCAGCAGGCGCTGACGAAGATGGATTACGGACTTCGTTTCGGTGGCTTCGTTGCGACGCTGATTACGAGTTGTGCGTTATCGACGCTGCATTTCTCGCCCGTCGGTTTCAATGAAACCGCGGGTGGGATTGTCGGGCAAATCGTCGGGCACAGCCTTGAATCGGTTATGAAGCTTCTCGGGGCGAGTACTCTGCTATTCGTTCTGTGGATCGCGTCGATTTCGCTGTTTCTCGGTGTCTCCTGGTTCAATGTCATGGACCGCATCGGTCACTCGTGCCTGGTCGGCTACGAAAAAGCGCGCATAAAATTTGGTGAGTTGCGTGATCGCGCGGAAGGACGCCGGCAGCAGGCGGCGCGCCAGGACATCATTGAAGTCGAGAAGAAGCGCACTGCAGGCCGCGCGCCACCCAGGATCGAACCGGTGATGCCGTCGCTCGAACCAAGCGTCAGGGCGGAACGCGAGCGCCAGGTGCCGTTGTTCGAGCCGCCAGCCGCTGGCGAATTACCGCCATTGTCGTTGCTCGACGATCCACCGGCACAGCAGCAGGGCTACTCCGAAGACTCGCTGGAAGCGATGTCCCGGGTTGTGGAACTCAAATTGCGTGATTTCGGCATTGAGGTCGAGGTCAAGTCGGTGTCTCCGGGGCCGGTGATTACCCGCTTCGAGCTGGATCCGGCACCGGGCGTAAAAGTCAGCCAGATCTCGAATCTCGCCAAAGACCTGGCGCGCTCGCTGTCGGTGGTCAGCGTGCGCATCGTCGAGGTGATTCCCGGCAAGTCTTTCGTCGGGCTCGAGATACCTAACGAGAACTGGCAACTCGTGACGCTCGGCGAGATTCTCAAGTCACGTGCGTATGACGACCTGGCATCGCCACTGACGCTTGCGCTCGGCAAGGACATCGGTGGCGATTCGGTGGTCGCGGACCTCGCGCGTATGCCGCACCTGCTGATCGCTGGAACGACGGGCTCCGGCAAGTCGGTTGCGATCAACGCGATGGTGCTGAGCATTCTCTACAAGACGCAGCCCGAGCAAGTGCGCCTGATCATGATCGATCCGAAAATGCTCGAATTGTCGGTCTACGAAGGCATACCGCATCTGCTCACGCCGGTGGTGACGGACATGAAGGAAGCTGCGAACGCGCTGCGCTGGTGTGTCGCCGAGATGGATCGCCGCTACAGGATGATGGCCCCACTCGGCGTGCGCAATATCGGAGGCTACAACCGCAAAGTGAACGAAGCGATTGCCGCCGGCCAGCCGATCAAGGACCCGACGTTCACGCCGCCACCCTTCGAGGATGACGAAAAACCTGTCGAGCACCCAACGTTGACACCGTTACCTTTCATCGTCGTGATTATCGACGAACTGGCCGACATGATGATGATCGTCGGCAAGAAGGTCGAAGAACTCATCGCACGGCTCGCGCAAAAGGCGCGCGCTTCGGGCATTCACATGTTGCTGGCGACGCAAAGGCCGTCCGTCGATGTCATTACGGGTCTGATCAAGGCAAACGTGCCGTCGAGAATTGCGTTCCAGGTGTCGGCCCGGGTCGACTCGCGGACGATTCTCGACCAGCAAGGCGCCGAGAACCTGCTCGGTCACGGCGATATGCTGTACCTACCGCCGGGAACATCCGTGCCGATACGGGTTCATGGCGCTTTTGTCGCTGATCACGAGGTGCATGGCGTCGTGCGCCACCTCAAGAAAAGCGGCATGCCGCGATATATTGATGAAATTCTCGAGGCCCCGACAAGTCCAACTCCTGGACTGGCCGGCATTGACAAACTGCCCGCCGATCCCAGGGACGCCGAGCAGGATCCCCTGTACGACCAGGCTGTGCAGGTCGTTATGGAAACCCGCAAGGCGTCGATTTCAGGCGTGCAGCGGCGACTGAAAATCGGGTACAACCGCGCAGCCCGGATGGTCGAGTCCATGGAGGCTGCAGGACTGGTGGGGCCGTTGCAGCCGAACGGCTCCCGGGAGATCCTGGTGCCGACGGCCGCTGCCAAGGATTGACAGGAATTGATGGGACGAATTTCATTTATCGCTGGCATCTTGTTCGCCGGCCAGGGCCTTGCTGCGGACGAGTCTGCGGACGACGGCAGGGTGCTCGTGAATGCATTCATCACTGACGTGGCGACGTTTTCCGGGGACTTCGAACAGTCGCTGATCGATGCGCAAGGACAGGTCCTCGAGGTAACCAGCGGCACGCTCGAGATACAACGGCCAGGACAATTCCGCTGGGCTTATTCGAAACCTTATGAACAGTGGCTTATCGCGGATGGCCTCAACATCTGGAGCTATGACGTCGACCTGGAGCAGGTCACCGTCAAACCGCAAGCCGAGGCACTCGCCAATACACCGGCGTTACTGCTTGGCGGATCAGATGCTGCGCTGGATCAATTCGAGTACGAGGGCAGCGTCACCGAAGACGGCGTGACCTGGGTAAGACTCGTCCCGGTCAATACGGACAGCGGCTTCAAACGCGTCGAGCTGGGTTTCGCAGAGCAGCGCCTGCACCAGATGGTGTTTTTTGACAACCTCGAGCAAACGACCTTTGTCTCCCTCGACAATGTCGCCGTCAATGAGCCGATCGATGCCGGACGATTCGAATTTGTCGTGCCCGAAGATGTCGATGTTGTGGGCCAGCCTGCATCCACCGAACCGACGGCCGACTGATGCTGCCACTGCGCTACGCGCGCCGCTGGCGGGTAGCGAGCGCGATATTTCTGGCCCTTGTGCTTGCCTTGACCATTATGCCTGCGGTCTGGTTGTGGCCGGACCCGGCGAGCATCGTGTCCTGGCTCGAAAACCTGGACAAGTGGGCGCACGTCGCCACGTTCGCGTTACTGGCGCTGTGGTTCGCCGGGCAGTACAGACCGCGGTCTTACTGGCGGATTGCGCTTGGCTTGCTTGCCTTCGGCGCGCTGATAGAGGTTTGCCAGCGCGCCGTGGGTTATCGCACGGCAGAACTGCTGGATTTCGGCGCCGATACGATCGGTATAATCGTCGGCCTTGCGATCGCAATGGCGGGTGCCGGAGGTTGGTGTCAGCCGTTCGAAGAATGGTATATCGGTCGTAAGTCGGGTGCCCGTGTTGACTGACCTGTTTGCAAATGACGAGGCCGCAACGGCCGAGCGGCCGTTGGCGGATCGGATACGGCCTGCTAGCCTCGCCGAATTTTCCGGTCAATCTCATCTCCTTGAAGACGGCAAACCGTTACGTCGTGCGATCGAACAGGGCCGTGCGCACTCGATGATCTTCTGGGGCCCGCCGGGCACTGGAAAGACGACATTGGCACGCATGGTCGCGGCATCGACCGACTCGCATTTCATCGCACTGTCGGCCGTCATGGCCGGAGTGAAGGACATTCGGGCCGCGGTCCAGGAGGCAAAAAACCAGCGGCAGATGAATCGTCGCGGTACCGTGTTGTTTCTCGACGAAGTACATCGCTTCAACAAATCGCAGCAGGATGCATTTCTGCCATTTGTCGAAGACGGCACCCTCACGTTCATCGGTGCGACCACCGAGAATCCTTCCTTCGAATTGAACAACGCATTGTTGTCACGTGCGCGCGTCTACGTGTTGAAAATGCTGACGCAAGCAGAACTGGTCCGGGTATTGGAGCGGGCCTTGTCGGACAGCGAGCGCGGGCCGGCAGGAACTGCCACCGACGCGGCCGTCGAGCTGATGGCTACCGCGGCTGACGGCGATGCGCGGCGGGCTCTTAATTTTCTGGAACTCGCCGCCGATCTTGCAGCGGAAAATGAGATTGATGAAGCGGTCGTCAAGTCGGTTGTTGCGGGTGGTCGCCGGCGATTCGACAAGCAGGGGGAGTATTTCTACGACCAGATCTCGGCATTACACAAGTCCATCCGCGGTTCGGATCCGGACGCGTCGCTGTACTGGTTGATGCGTATGCTCGACGGAGGCTGCGATCCCCTGTATGTCGCGCGCCGCATGATCCGGGTTGCATCGGAGGACATCGGTAATGCCGACCCGCGTGCGCTACAACTAACCTTGAATGCCTGGGAGACGCTGGAGAGGCTAGGGAGCCCCGAGGGCGAACTGGCGCTCGCACAGGCCGTTGTCTACCTCGCCTGTGCTGCAAAAAGTAACGCGGTTTACAAGGCATCCAAAGCAGCAGCAAGGGACGCGCAGGAATACGGATCGCTTGAGGTGCCACTGCATCTTCGCAATGCGCCGACGAAGCTGATGCAGGAGCTCGGTTACGGTGAAAATTACCGCTACGCTCATGATGAGGCCGATGCAATAGCGGCCGGGGAGTCGTATTTTCCCGAGGAAATGCCCCCGGTTAAGTATTATCATCCCGTGCCGCGCGGTCTGGAGATCCGGATCGGCGAGAAACTGGCAGAAATCGAACGTCGCAACCGGGAAGACCGCGGCAACACGAGAGATCCACAAAACGATGATTGATCCGAAACTACTGCGACAAGCTGCCGCTGATGTAGCTGTAAATCTCACCCGCCGGGGCCCGGGCGGCGCGTTTGATGCCGCCGCTTACCTCGAGTTCGAAGATCGGCGCAAGAAACTCCAGGTCGACACCGAATCCCTGCGCAATGAACGCAATACGAGTTCGAAGCGTGTCGGTCAGGCGAAAGCGCAGGGCGAGGATATCCAGCCTTTGCTGGCTGCCGTCAAAGACCTGGGTGACAAGCTGTCAGCCGCGGAAGAGGAACTCGGCGCCGTGCAGACACAGCTCCGTGACATCGAACTCGGATTGCCCAACCTGATCATGGATGACGTGCCGGATGGGAGCGACGAGTCTGCCAACGCCGAGGTGCGACGTTGGGGCGAGCCCGGCGAATTTGACTTCGAGCCGCAGGACCACGTGGCGCTCGGTGAAGATCTGGGGATGCTGGATTTCGATGCGGCAAGCCGTATGTCGGGATCGAGATTTGTCGTGATGCGCGGTGGACTCGCACGATTGCAGCGTGCATTGGCGCAGTTCATGCTGGATACGCACACGGGGCAACACGGATATACCGAAGCTTATGTGCCATATATCGTGCAGGCGCACGCACTGGAAGGCACGAGCCAGTTACCGAAGTTCGAAGAAGACCTTTTCAAAACGACGGATGAGACGCCTTTCTACCTCATTCCGACAGCCGAGGTCTCGCTGACAAATCTTGCGCGCGAGCAGATTCTTGAGGCCAGCGACCTGCCCATGCGTCTCACGGCATTGACACCGTGTTTTCGTTCGGAGGCGGGCAGCTACGGACAGGACACGCGCGGCATGATCCGTCAGCATCAATTTGAGAAAGTCGAGCTGGTACAGCTGGTGACATCGACCCAGTCGGAGGCGGCGCTGGAAGAGTTGACCGGGCATGCCGAAGTGATACTGCAGAAGCTCGGATTGCCTTACCGGGTTGTGTGCCTGTGCGCGGGTGACATGGGCTTCGCGGCAACCAAGACCTATGACATCGAAGTCTGGCTCCCCGGTCAGCAGAAATACCGGGAAATTTCCTCGTGCAGTAATTGCACGGATTTTCAGGCACGACGGATGAAGGCGAGGGTGCGCAATCCCGATACGGGCAAACCCGAACTAATCCATACGTTGAACGGCTCGGGGGTGGCGGCCGGCCGTGCGTTGATCGCAGTGATGGAAAACTATCAGCAGCCGGATGGCAGCATTCGGGTGCCGGACGTCCTGCGACCGTATATGGGCGGACTCGAGCTTATCTCGGCCACCTGAACCGTTACTTGCCGAGAACGTTCTTGCGCAGTTCGACGAGCGCGATCTCCCAGCGGTCTACTGACAGTCGGTAGTACTCCTCCCAGTCTTCGCTGTCCGGGATGCCGGATACAGTCACCGTGAGTTCCGTGCACTCATCGTTCCTGCGCAGCACCATCTCGACGGTGACTGGTCCGGTCGGTAGCGGTGCTTCGTCGCCGAGCGGTACGATCGCTGCGCGAAAGCGCCGCGGTGGAATGAAGATATCGAGTCTGCCTGCGATCTCGTAGCCGTCGCGAAGCTCCAGGTTGAATGAGCCGCCCACATGCGGTGAAAAAGCGCCGTCACGAGCAAGCCAGCGCTTCAGGATTTCGATGTCCGTGACAGCGGCCCAAACCTGTTCGATGTCGACCGAGGTCTCCATTTTCCTACTGTGGCTGCGGGTGCCGGGTCCTGCTGTCGAAGTAGTCACGACGCCTTCGTCTTTTGCCGCGACTTCGGTGCTCTCAGGTAACTCTGTTTTCGGCGCGATAATATGCAGGTCCCGTTGTGGGAACGGGATCGTAACTCCGGACTCGCGGAATGCCTTGTCGATAGTGAAATTCAGATCACTCTTGATCGAGAAACGGCGCTCGATGTGCTTGACGCGAACGCGCAGTTCGAAGTCGAGAGAACTGTCGCCAAAATCCATAAATAACGCACGTGGTGCCGGCGCGCTGCCATCCGTAATGACTTCTGGATGTTCGCGCGCCGCGCTCTCAAGGATGTCGCGGACCTTTTCGACGTCGGAGCCGTATGCGACGCCAACGTCCAGTACTAATCGGCCATACGTATCACGCAACACCCAGTTCGTCACACGCCCCGAGATCAACTCGGAATTCGGCACCAGGACGTTCCGATTGTCGAGCGTCTCGATTTCCGTTGCGCGAATGCGAATGCTGCGTACGAAGCCCTGGATATCGCCGACCGTTACGAAATCACCGGCACGAATCGGGCGTTCGAAGAGCAGGATTAGCCCTGACACGAAGTTACTTGCGATTTCCTGCATGCCGAAACCGATACCAAGCGCGAGCGCGGCACTGACCCACGCAAGGCCCGTCAGGTCGACTTCGGCCATAAACAAGGCGACGAGCAGCGCGATGACGAAGCCGACGTAGCCGAACAAGGTGATGATTGCGTCCCGGGAGCCGCGATCGAGGACGATGTGTTGCAGCCAGCGTTTGTCGATCCAGCGCTTCATCCAGCCGATGACGACGAGGATGCCGGCGAAAATCAGAATGCCGCCGATAATGTTGATGGGAACGAGCGTGACGCCGCCGATTTCCCAGCCGACGAACAGGTCGACGTACATTTGTGCGAGTGTGGTGCCGGAGTCGTCCCAGACGTAGAGCATGTAGGCTGCAAGAACGAACCACACGACTACGTCGGCGACGAGTTGCAGGAAGCCGATACCCGTACGCGAACCGCGGCCGGAAAGTCCGAGACTCGAGCGCAACTGATCAGCCGCCGGCGTGTCCTGTCGCAGCAGGTACTGCAGGAAGTTGGCAACCAGCCAGAGCACGATCCAGACGACAAACAGTGCGACGCCCGTACGCGTGATGCCGTAGACGAGGAATGTGGCGAGATTCTGGAACCCGACCAGGACTGCGACGATGCCGAGGCCGGTTACCGAGATTGCTGCGAAGCGCAGGAACTTGAAGCGTTCACGAAGACCTGGAACATGCCGTGCATAGTCAAGTACGGAAATGAGCGCGATGCCAACGAGGAATATTGTCACCATACGGCCGGCAATGAACGGCTCGCTTATGCGCACCATCGCCCACTGCTCGCCGAGAGCGACATAACTGAAACAGATGGCGAGCAGTACCAGGCGCAGTCGCATGCGGACCGGTTTGACGTGATCAGGGATCAAGCCCTGGACCGCGGCGGCTGGCGACAACGGTCCGGTACTCCAACTAATGACGAGGGAGCCAACTGAGAACAGGAGCAGCGCCCAGGCAAGTCGTATTACGATCAAGTCGCTGGTCGGGTCTACGATTGTCAGTTTGAGCACGGCAAGTATCGCCACGCTCTCGAGCCAGAGCGGCGCGAATTGCGCCACGGGCTTCGGTATCAGGTACTTGAGTGACGGTGGTGCGTCAGTGCCTCCGGCAGCCTGGTACCAGAGCCGGAAGCGATGCCTCAACAGCAGTCCGAGGGCCGCCGCGACCGCGCCAACGACAATCAACAGCCACAACACTTGGGTTGCCGTCCGGCCTTCGTCCAGCTCCAGGTCGAAAGTGCCGCGAATTCGCGCCGGCCAGCCCGGAATCTTCTGCGGCAGATCCTTGACGAGGCCGATGACGGTTTGGGAACGGCTCGAAAGAAACTGCTGTGACAGCGTATTCTGGGTGCTGGTTATGCGTTCACTGAGCGCCCGCGCATGGTCAATAATGCCGGTACAGCGCGCCTGCCGCGCGATGGCTTCGTCGAGCGCGGTCTTGATTTCCTGGCGCTGGTCCCAGACGTCGGCACCGACGAGCTCCGATTCGATATCGCGCAGTGGCTCGAAACGCGTTTCGAGCCTCGATCGTGCCGCCGTTGCATCAGCAGCACACCCGGTGGCGCCGGTCTCGAGCCTGACGGCGTGCGAGCGTGCATCGGCCAGGATCTTGTTGGTGACATCCTCGCCCTGGATCTGTGTGGCAAGTTCCTCGAGCTCTTCTGCAGCCGCGATGTCGTCGAAGCCGAAGGGCTCCTGCGCCGCCGCGGGCAGTGCAAGGAACAGGCAGGCAACGGCGAGCGGGCCGATGCGCCAAATGCGAGCTATGGTGGCGATGGCCTGCGAACTCAGGCTGCCCGGCACGAATGCATCTCCCTGCTTAAGTCAGTGCGAATTCTATCATTACCAGGGCAGGGCATAGCCTTCCGCGTGCCAGAATCCGCCGCTGTTCTCCATCGTAAGTTCATCGATTCGATCAATCAGCCCACGAGCAGAATCGGCTGGCGAAACGCCGCTTCCGCCGGTCATATCCGTTGCGACCAGGCCCGGATGCAACAATGCGACGGCAATTCCCCGGGGCAGGAGTTCGTGTTTCAGGTTGGTACCAACCATATTGACGGCGGCCTTGGATGCCCGGTAACCGTAATTGCCACCGGACGAATTGTCGTCTATCGAGCCGACGCGACTCGATACGATGGCGACCTTCGATCCGCTGTGCAGCCTCTCGGACAACGCCTCGGTGACTCGCAGGGGACCGAGCGTGTTGATTCGATACTGTTCCATCAGATCGTCGTAGTCGAACTCTCCAAATGTATCGCGCAAGAGTATGCCGGCATTGTTTACGAGAACGTCGATCTGCAGGTTGCCGAGTTCCCGACACAGCACTTCGACAGCGGCGCCGCTGCCGACGTCGATTCCATCGATGACCTGTACGCCGAGTTCCGCCAACTCGGGGGTCGTCTTGCGACAAACGGCGACGACGTTGTCACCTCGATCTGCGAATTGTTTACAGAGCTGCAGGCCGATGCCTCGATTTGCTCCTGTTACCAGTACTGTTGCCACGGTCTTCTCCGGTGATTCAGTCGAAAACCTATACCTCAGTTGGTCGGAAAAGCAAAATGGTGCCGCAATAGTCGGCTAACTTTTTCCGGTCGAAAGATTGGGATTCTCGCTACGCCTGCGGCTCCGCGAGCTCAATTGCCGCTGCGCGGCTGCTTGAGTCGAACAGGGTTCGAAATCCCAGACCCTTTCGGTCAAAAATGAAAAAGGGCCCCGTTGGGGCCCTTTTTCATTTTTGGCGGAGAGGGTGGGATTCGAACCCACGAAGGGCTACAAACCCTTGCTGGTTTTCAAGACCAGTGCATTCAACCGCTCTGCCACCTCTCCACTCAGTCGTGCGTGCCCATCAATCTTGTGCACAATGGCTTGCCGATGCGCCGGCGCATTGTGCGTTGACCAGCCACGGGATTCAATAAGTTGCCATTGAAAACCACATCGCCATGGCCAATATCGACGGCAAGGAAGTGATTATCGCGAACCCGGTGGCCCCAGTCTGGTCACATAAGCGTGAGTCGGTCGGAATTTTCTTAATAACATTTCAAATAAAACTTATGAAATCATTGAAATATATAGTTTTTATGTTGTTCTTGGTTCCCGTCTCCGGGGTCGTCGCGCAGCAGGCTGACGATCAGGTCGCAGCAGATTCTCCGCCGCCGCCGTCGTTCCCATGTGAGGAGGATGAGCGATTTTCCGCGTTCGATTTCTGGGTTGGCGAGTGGGACGTGCACGATGCGTCCGGAACCTACCAGGGCAGCAACTCGATCACTCGCGAGGAGCGCGGTTGTGTCCTGGTCGAGAACTGGACCGGGGCCGGCGGCAGCACCGGCATGAGCATCAACTATTTCGATCCGAAGAGCGAGGAGTGGGTTCAGTTCTGGATCGCCGCCGGGGGATACTACATCGATTATCGTGGCGGCATGACGGACGATGGTATGTCGTTGAAGGGTATAATCCACGGTTTTAGTAGCGGCACCACGTCGCCGTTTCGAGGGCTCTGGACACCGCTGCCCGACGGTCGTGTGCGGCAGTTTTTCGAGATTTCGAACGACGACGGCGAAACCTGGGTCACGTGGTTTGAGGGCTTTTATACTCGCAAGGCGGCCGACTGAGGCAATACAAGGAAGGATATTTGAGTACTTCATCAGCAAATCGGGGATTTCCGGCCGGTAATCCCATCGCCAATGCGTTAGTGATCATCGTCGGAACGCTCGCGATAGCTGCGTCGGTCGTACTTGGTTTTTTTGCGTTCGTCGTGCTCGGATCGGTACTGGTAATTCTGGCGGCCATCATTGGCATTCGGCTCTGGTGGTTCAACCGCAAAATGCGCAGTTCTCCCGAGTTTCAGGAGGCTGTGAGGAGGAGGGACGCCAGCGCTCGCGAGACGATCGAGGGCGAGTATCACGTCGTGATCGATGAGCGGGACGACGACAGGCCCCGAGCCCCGTAGTCAAACCGCAAAAAACCTCGTAAAGTCGCGTTCCATGCGCAACGAGAAGTCCGATCTAGACCGCCGTCGCCGGCGCCGCCGCCGTCGAATCCAGGTCATCATCATCTATACCGCAATAGCGATCGGGCTGGCGTGGTTTTTCGAATCGCAGGCGACAACGACAATCATCTTCGTGCGCCACGCGGAAAAGGCCGCGATGCCGGCAGACGATCCGGGATTGAGCGAAATTGGTCAGCAACGGGTCGCAGAGTTGACGCGACAGCTGGTCGATGCTGACGTGGTTGCGGGCATCGACGCTATTTATTCGACGCCTTTCCGGCGCACCCAGGAAACAGTGCGGCCACTCGCTGACGCGCTCGACCTGGAGATCAATAACTACGATCCCGACGATACCGAGGCGATCCTCGAGCACATCCTCAAGAAGCACAAGGGCAAGATCATTCTGGTTGTTGCGCACAGCAATACCGTACCGGTGCTGATCGCGAACCTCGGCGCGAGCAAGAAAGTACCGCCGATTGCGGAAGACGAGTACGACAACATCTACGTCATTTCGATACCGTGGTTCGGCAAGACGAAAACGATCCGGCTGCGTTTCGGGGTCCCCTATGTTGCCGACGATGCGCCGGCGACGCCGGTACTCTAAGGTCACTCGTGATGGTCAGCCAGCACGAACTCAGCGTCGAGACGAGCGGCCGGGGCACGTATGACCTGAGCGCTGAGGTGCAGTCGGCGGTGCGGCAATCCGGCATCGGGTCCGGGATGTGCCACATTTTCGTCCGCCACACTAGCGCCTCCCTGATGTTGTGTGAAAACGCTGATCCAGCGGTTATGCGGGACCTCGAAGCGTTCATGTCACAACTGGCGCCCGACGGCGATCCGATGTTTACGCATACGGACGAAGGCCCGGACGATATGCCTGCCCATATTCGGAGCATACTCACCCAGTCGGATCTCAACCTGCCGGTTAAGGATGGTCGCTGCGCACTTGGTACCTGGCAGGGAATCTTCCTTTGGGAACATCGACACCGTGGTCACCGGCGCTCGGTCATCGTTACCGTGCAGGGCGACTAGTCACTTCTTGTAGTCGCTGATCCGGATACCTGCGGTTTCCCGCAGCATGATCGCCTTGCGAATGAACTCGGCATGCCGGCCGATGAGCACATCGGCCTGTACGGCATCGTGGATCGTGCGGTCCTGGCCTATCAGGAACGTCGCGCGGCGTACGCCGACGCCGAACGGTCCGTCGACGTCATACATCTCAATGGCTACCTTGTCGGGATCGCACAGCAACACGAACGGCAGCTTGTGCTCTTTGCGAAAACGAGTGTGGCTTTTCGCGTCCTGGGGACTGACGCCGGCGACCTGCAAACCGACCGACTGGATATCATCGTGTATGTCGCGAATCGCGCAGGCTTCCTTCGTGCACCCGGGAGTGAAGTCCGCGGGATAGAAATACAGAATCAGCGGGCCATGAGCGAGCAGGTCCGTCAGGGACGTATCGACACCTTCGTCATTCTGAAGAACAAACTCCGGGGCACGATCACCGGCTTTCAACATCTGAGATCTCCTTCACTAACCCGTGTTTACTACCACGCCGTCCCGGCCTGGATATAGAAGACAGTATCCTCGGGACCCCGGGCCACATCCAGCCCCATCTCGAAGCCATAACGCCTGGCGATCAGGTACCTGAAGCCCGCACCATGGGCGGTGCGACTTGGAGAGTCCCGGAGTTCACCGCCGCTGTTGGCGGCCTTGCCGGCGCCGGCAAAACCGAGCAGCGCCCAGCGATCGTCCAGTTGCCATGTCAGCTCAACTTCGGCAACGGTGACGACATTGCCCTGGAAGCGCATGGCCGGAATGCCGCGCAAAACAATCCCGGGCGTCGCAAATGGCGGCAAGAGGCCATCGGTACTGGCGTAGTCGACGTCGACTCGAAGAGCGGTGCGGAGGCTTTTCGAGATTTGCCAGTAGTTGTGACTACGCAGTTTCGTCAGTTCGTATTCGATGTCACTGCCGAGAAAATCCCGGTACAACATGTGTTCCAGCTGGGCGAAGTGTCCCTGGTGCGGGCTGAAGAAACTGTCGCGTGTGTCCAGTTCGACAACGACGCCAAGCCCCGACGTGACGACGTCTTGTGTCAGCAGCTGCCTGACGAGTTCCTGCCACTTCTCCTGGAGGTCGGGAGGCAGGATGTCGCCCGCCAGGTCGCCCAGGCTCCCGGGTGAAATGCTGGCGCTGACGAACTGTTGCGACAGACCCGCGAACAAAGGCAGACCGCCAAGCTTGAACTTTACGCTTTGAATAACGACCGCCGCCTGCGTGTTCAACTCGACGGGACGAATCAGGTTGACGTCCCCGAAGCCGAAGAAATCCAGGTTCACATCACCGTAGCCGCCGCCACCCATGTACCGGATGCGGCCTTGCTTGAAGAATCCCATGTGTCCGCCACCGGCAAACCAGGAGTCGTTGCCCGTGACCGCCACAGCTGCGGCGCTCACGCTGGGCGTAAGCAGATACCTGGCACCGTCCTCGGACGTGCGCAGGGCCTTTAGGCGTTGCTCTTTCTGCTCGTCGGTTTCATGAAAAAACAGGCCGACGACACCGAGTCCGCCGTCGACAGCCGGGTCAGTGATGATAATGGGTACGGGCAGAAATCCGTAAGCATTGTCCGCGAGATAGGCGGATGCGTCGAAGCGGCCGTCGTCCGGGTCGACGAACTGCGACGCGAAGCCCTCACTATTGGCGTGCGTGGCAAGTGTCAGCGCAAAGATGAGAGCAACCGCTGGCCCCAATCTCAACATTGGAAAAGACTCTGCGGCGAAAAGTTGCCAACCATACAGCGAATGGGGCGGGATGCGCCAGAGAACTGCCGTGACTTGCTGCAAAGCGCATTGCTTTCGTTTCCCAACCGGTAAACTTACACCCTGCAACCGCGAAACCCCAATAGGTAGTTTCCAGACTATTTGCCTGCTCGCTTGCGCGTGATCCTGCAACGAGGCGAATTAGGGGGCTCCGTGTCAACTAAATCACTCGCCGCTCCTCTGGTTCCGATATGTGGTACAGGCCCTCGAAGGTCTGGCCAACGCACACAAGCCCATTGCGGGGGAATACAGATGAAATTACTACTCATTGGCTCGCTGGCAGCAGCTGCTGCTATGGCGACATCGGGGCCTGTCGTGGCCCAAACCGAAACAGCAGACGAAAGTGGCGCTGCGGCGCAAATTGAGGAAGTCGTCGTTACGGGCTCGCGCCTGAAACGCGACAGCTTCAACGTATCCACGCCGCTGGTCAGCGTGGACAACGAGATGCTCCAGGATGCAGGCCTGGGCTCATTACAATTGGCGCTGACCGACGAAGTTCCCTCGCTTTATATCTCGTCGGCGAATACAAATACCCAGTCGAGCATTGGCCACACCGGACTGACGACTGTCAATCTGCGTGGACTGGGTTCCAATAGAACTCTAATATTGATTGACGGCCGCCGTACGGTCGCAAACAGTTACAGCGGTAATTTCGTCAGTCTCAATACCATTCCGCGAGGAATGGTCGAGCGCGTCGAGGTAGTAACAGGCGGCTCCACAGCGACATATGGTTCGGATGCTATCGCCGGTGTCGTCAACATCATTACCGAGCAAGACAAGGAAGGCTTCGGTTTCTTCGCGCGCGGCGGCACCACGGCAGAAGGCGGTGGAGATGAGTACACCCTGAGCGCAGATTTTGGCACTTCTTTTGCTAGTGGGCGCGGTTACTTCTTTGCCGGCGTCACCTATGACGAAGAAAAGGGTATCGACCACAGGGACCGTGACCGGGCACAGATCGAAGCCGATTTCGACTACAACACGACGCTGCTGTGCAACGAAATGCAGACCGAGACCGGTGACCAGTGCATGCGCGACGCTCCCGACCCGGCTGACTGGCGTGATCGCGATGACGGCACGGCCGGCGGAGTGTTCTCCGAAGGGGCCGGAAACTGGTGGTTCGACGAAAATGGCCTGAACACGAACTGGTCGGAGGAACGTGACGGTCTATTCGCCAGAATTTGGGACGTAATCCTGATTCCGAACGACACGCTTGCTGCGGCGTTCAAAGTGAACTTCGACTTCACGGATCGGACAACGGGCTACTTCCAGTTGCAATACAGCGAAAACAATTCATTCAACTTCAAGTCTCCGGAAAACGAAGCGGAAAACAATGGCGTTGCGACTATTGATCCCGTGACGGGGCTCCCAGGGGAAGTCGAACCCGGTACCATCGCAAGCACCAATCCTTTTATTCCGGCCGGCATTATTAACGATCCGAATTTCCCGGCGGAATGGACGGGTGGATGGGACCGTCGTATGTTCGAGGTCGGCAATATAACGACCGACAACGAACGCACAACATTACGCACCTGGGCGGGATTGAGGGGCACCGTGTTTGATGACTGGGACTGGGATGCCTCAATCGGTTACGGCGAATTTGAACAGGTGCTGATTCGTTCCAACGAAATTGACGTACGCAAAGAGGCACAGGCACTCGATGCCGGCTATGCCGCTGATGGCGTAACCATTCAATGCAACGATCCTGTAGCACGCGCGGAAGGCTGCGTGCCACTGAACCTTTTCGGCGAAGGTTCGATTACGCCGGAAATGGCCGACTGGATTCGTTATACGCCAGTGCTCAATCCCACGATTGAGCAGCTCAATTTCCTTGCTTACATGACGGGTGATTTATTCGACATGCCAGCTGGTCCGGTCGGTGCCGTATTCGGATTCGAATATCGCGAAGACGACATGGAGATGCTGGCCGACGATGGGTCGAACTACGGTGGCATCAGCTACAATATCGTACCGGACATTATCGGTAGCATGGATGTCGCGGAACTGTTCACCGAGTTTTCGTTCCCGTTGCATGACAGTCTCACGGCGGATATTGCAGCGCGAGTGGCGGACTACAGCCATGAGAACATCAGCACGATTTTCAGCTATAACGCTGGTCTGATGTGGGAAATTGCAGAGGGTTACAATTTCCGCGCCAACATCGCTCGCGCGCAGCGTGCGCCGGACCTCACGGAGCTATATTCTCCGGAGCGTGGCGACTACGATGGCTTTACTGATATCTGCGAGGAAGTTTCGCTCACATCGACGGAGCAAGGTCACGATAACTGTCGGTTGGAACCGGCAATTGCTGCGGCGATTGCAGCTGATCCGACCTTTGTCTTCGAGGATGATAACAATGGCTATTCGCCGAGTTCGGGTAATCCGGAACTGTTCGAGGAAACGGCAGACACGTACACGATCGGTTTCAGTATTGCGCCATCATTCCTGGAGGGGTTCCAGCTCGCCGTCGACTACTACAACATCGACATCGAGGACGCGATTATCTCGGTCGAAAACAGCGAGATACTGAAACAGTGCTATGCCTCGTCAATTACCCTGGGTGATCCAAATCCTTTCTGTGACGATATCACTCGTGACAGTGAAGGTCAGCTGATAAAGATCATTCAACGTCAGTTCAATCTCAATTCGGAAACTACGAGCGGCTTTGATGTGGCCCTGGACTGGGTGTGGAACGTTGGGCCAGGCGACCTAACTTTGGAAGCACATTGGACGCGTATCCTCGACCATGAAGCAGTCTTCGAGGGTAATGATGGCCCCGAGCTTGTTGACTATAACAACCAGCTGGAATTCAACATCTTCGAGGATTCTGCTACGGCGTCCCTGGCCTATCGATTCAACGATTGGCGAATTCGCTGGCGCACGGCGTACAAAGGCCCCGTCACAGACATCAACGAGCGTGTCGTTGATTACCAGGAGCGCTTCGCTACCAACGACGCACGATGTGCCGCAAACGATCCTGCTTGCGTAACAAATCCGGAAGTTCCCGCGTATCTCTATTACGGCTCGTACACGCGGCACGATCTGTCAGTATCGTACGATATGGAGTTGCGCGGTGGCACAGCCCTGAACCTGTTCGGTGGTGCCAGGAACCTGTTTGACAAGGATCCATTCGTGCCGCGCACAGGCGATAATTCTGAAAACGGCATCGGCAACTACGACTCCTTCTTCGGAGGCGGAATTGGTCGCTTCTACTTCTTAGGGGCTGAAATGCGGTTTGGTGGCTAGCGCCATTAACAAGAGGGATATTGCCAAAACACGAACCAGCCCGGTCTCCGGGCTGGTTCATTTTTTCATTTGCCTGTGTTTGCCGTTGTCCATGGCACAGGCGGACGATTGGCATTACAGGAACGTCGACCGAATCGTCGCGGTCAGTGACATTCACGGTGCGTATCACGCATTGGTCGATACGCTGCAGGCGGCGGAGGTGATAGACGCCGATCTTGCCTGGAGTGGTGGTAAAACCCACCTGGTGATTACGGGTGATTTGCTCGATCGTGGGCCCGACTCGCGCCGGGTCATGGACCTCATCATGCGGCTGGAGCGCGAGGCACGCAAGGCCAGGGGTCGGGTGCACCAGCTGCTCGGCAATCATGAGGTCATGAATCTCATCGGCGATCTTCGCTATGTCGCTGATGAAGAATACGCCGCATTCCTGGATATTGAGTCCGAGGAGGAACGCGAGTCCTGGTATCGGCGTTATCGAGAGAGCAAGCCGGAGGATAGCGACGAAGCATCCGTACGGTGGGAGTTCGATGAGAGGGCGCCACCCGGTTTCTTCGGCCACCGTCGGGCGTTCCGGCATGATGGCGTTTACGGCAAGTGGCTACTCGACAAACCGTTCATGATCGTCATAAACGATACGGCATTCGTCCACGGCGGCGTGCCGCCGTTCATTCTCGATCATGGGCTTGTCGGTGTGAACGTTGGGCTCAAGCAAGACCTGCTTGAGTATGTGAAGACATCGGCAACGCTGGTGGATGCAGGGGTCCTGAGCCCGATAGACGGATTCAAACAGGTTCCGACGGTGCTGCTCGAAGAAATTGAAGCCGGGCAGCTCGGGGACGACCTGGCGGCATCGTCGCAATGGGCGGTCGACCTCAGCAGATCGCCCTTGCACGGGCCGGTGGGTCCGACCTGGTATCGCGGCACGGCAAGCTGCAACAAGCTGGTTGAAGGGGATAGCCTGAATGCCGCGCTGGAAGAAGTCGATGCAACACGCGTCGTCATCGGGCACACGACGACCATCACACGCAATGTGCAGCAGCGCATGGACGGTCGCGTCATCGAGATCGATACCGGCATGCTGCACTCGAATTACCGTGGCAGCGGACATGCGCTGGTCATCGAGGATGGCGAGGTGGCCGTGGTCAACCAGGATGGCAGGACCGACTTGTCGCCGATAACTCATCCTGTGCGTGTCGGCCATGAGTCCATGGTGATCGATGACGATGGTCTTGCGGGCATTCTCGCGCATGGAGATGTCAGTGGTTCGCGCATCGAAGGTACGACCTGGAAGCTTGTGCAGGTTACAGCGGATGACAAGACCATCTTTGCATACTTCAGTGAGTTACAGGGCGAAGAGCAATTCGTCCCGGAACTTGCAGCGTACAAGCTCGACCGCATGTTGGGACTCGGGATGGTTCCTGTGACGGTTCGTCGCGAGATCGATGGACAACAAGGCACGTTGCAGTTCGTTCCGTCTGCATTAATGACCGAGCGGGAACGTGTGGCTGACGGGCAAGGTTGGGTAACGCCATGTCCTCTCGAAAAACAAATCAGGGCGATGCACGTGTTTGATGCGCTCATCCTCAACCCTTCGAGAACCCCTTCGTCAATGTTGTACAGCCCGGACGACTGGTTGTTGATATTGGTTGATCACGAGAATTCGTTCAGCGCGGATGCCGGCCGGATGATGTACCCCGAAGAAGGGCAGTTCGATATCGGCGATGAGTGGCGCGCGGTGCTGCTCGAACTGGATGACGAGGCACTTCGGGAAGAGCTCGGTGATGTGTTGGACGATGACCGTCTGGCTGCGCTCGACAAGCGACGGGATGCCCTGACGAAAGATTCAGTGGGGACACTACAGTGAAGAATATTGCTTTCTGGATTATCACGCTGACACTCTTGGTCGGCTGCGCACCTGAAAAAGCGCAAGTCGAATACAACGAACATGATATTGCGACCTTGCAAAAGCTCATGGAGGAAGGCGAACTGACCTCCGTGGCGCTGACCCGGTACTACCTGCAAAGAATTGAGGCGATAGACCGCAACGGGCCAGGGCTCAACGCCATCATCGAAGTGAATCCGCAAGCGCTCGAGATCGCGTCAGCGCTGGACATGGAGCGGCTTTCGAGTGGGGCCCGCGGGCCCATGCACGGGATTCCAGTCGTCCTGAAGGCGAACATAGACACGGCCGACCAGATGGCCACAACCGCTGGTTCCCTGGCCCTGGCAGGGCATCAGCCACCCGCTGATGCATTCCACGTTACACAGCTCAGAGAGGCGGGCGCCGTCATTCTGGCGAAGGCCAATCTCAGCGAGTGGGCCAACTTCCGTTCGACCGAGTCGTCGAGTGGCTGGAGCAGTATTGGCGGCCAGACCAACAATCCATATGGTTCAGGGCGCAACCCCTGTGGGTCATCGAGTGGTTCAGCGGTTGCTGTTGCAGCCGGCCTCACGAGCGTGGCTGTCGGAACGGAGACCAACGGTTCGGTGGTGTGTCCGTCCAGTGTCAATGGCATCGTCGGAATAAAGCCCAGCCTGGGACTGGTAAGTCGTAGCGGCATTATTCCGATTGCGCATAGCCAGGACACCGCCGGCCCGATGGGCCGCAGCGTCGAAGACGCTGCAATCCTGCTGACGGCGATGGTAGGGGCGGACCCCGCAGATCCCCTCGCGGCTAGTTTTCCCGAATCGGTACCGGACTTTGCGGTCAACCTGTCGAAGGACGCCCTCAAGGGCGCGCGCATCGGCGTGTATCGCGGCCACAGTGGTGCTGGCAAGGATGCCCGGGTCGAAAAAATTGTTGCCGAGACGATCGAAACGCTGAAGTCGCTGGGGGCTGAAGTCATCGATCCGGTAGATGTCGATACGGAAGGCATGGGTGATGCCAGCCGCACGGTTCTGTATTACGAGTTCAAAACGGACCTGAACGCCTACCTCGAAAGCTCAGGCGCGCCGATGAAGACCATGGCCGAGATCATTGCTTTCAACGAGGAACATGCTGATACCGTCATGCCGTTCTTCGGCCAGGAGAGAATGCTCGAGGCAGAGTCGAAAGGTCCGCTCAGCGACCAGGAGTACCTCGATGCACTGGCTGCGAGCAAGCGGATTTCCCAAATGGGTCTCAATTACGCACTCGAGACACACGATCTCGATGCCCTGATTGCACCGACGAGAGGTCCCGCCTGGATGACCGATAATGTCAGCGGTGATCGTTCCTCCGGTATTTCGAGTTCATCGCTTACCGCGATTTCCGGCTACGCAAGCATCACGTTGCCGGCGGGCGATATCCTGGGTCTGCCGATCGGGATTTCATTCATCGGTGCCGAATTCAGCGACGCCGAATTGATTCAATTTGCATACGCGCTGGAGCAGGCAGGTTATAAGAGACAACCGCCGACGTTGCGTTAAAGGGGCTCTCTTGATTACTGGCGCGCCCGGCAAGATTCGAACTTGCGACCCCCGGATTAGGAATCCGGTGCTCTATCCGACTGAGCTACGGGCGCGCTTGGCGCAGGATTCTAGCAGAGAACCAGATGTGGGCAGCGAGCTAGCCTGTCTCGGACGCGAGCTTTTTCACGCCGCGGCCGATGAAAACAAACGCCCAGCCGCTGAACAACATCTTGATTCCAAACAAGATTCCGATCGCCCAGGCCCCCGACAACGGAAACTGGCGCCAGAGCAAGACGCCCAGCACGAGCGTTACTGCACCGTTGAACAATTCGATGCCCCAGCCATCCGCAGGTTTCAGTTGAAATGCGACAATGATTTCGAGAACGCCCGAGGCGATCAAATAGGCCATCAAAATCAATGTGAGCGTCGCCAGGCCTGAGACAGGCTGATTGATCATGTAAATGCCAGCGATCGTCATGAGTACACCGACGATGAAAACAACCAGCGCACGACCGAAGGCCCCGGCTCTGAAGGCGAGGAAGCACTGGCTAATTCCAGACAGCGCCAGCATTGCCCCGACCATGATCGTTATGGACAGTCCGGCCACAAACGGGGACAAAATGGCAAGGAGGCCCGCGATGACGAGAACAACGCCGCTTGCGACTGTAAGACCGGCGTTCCTGCGGATAGCACCGATGAGTCCCGCATCGAGATTTTCGGCTGATTCGGACATTGCTTTCTCCCTGGTTATTTTTCTGCGTATCGGCGATGACGAATTCAATACGGCTACTGTACCGGATGTGCAGGCTATTCCAAGCGGGTAACGCGGACTTCCTTCTGTCTCCATCTGGACTCATAATCGCCTCATGAGAGGCATAATCCTAAGAACCCTGATTACCATGCTCGGGCTGTTCCTCGCATCCAGCCTTATTCCCGGTGTGTCGATAACCGGAGGCTGGACATTCATCCTGGCAGGGGTTTTTCTCTGCCTCGTCAATGGCATCATCCGGCCGATCGCTTACGTCCTGACGTTTCCGATTACGCTGGTCACTCTGGGACTTTTCGTACTGGTGCTGAATGCGGCGATGTTCGGACTTGTTGCGGCACTGCTGGATCAGTTCGTCGTTGCCGGGTTCTGGGCGGCGGTGTTCGGCGCGTTGATCGTCAGTATTACGAGCACGATCGCCTCGTGGTACATCGGGCCTGACGGCCGCGTCGAGGTCATCGTCGTCAGGCAGCGCTAAGAACCTGCGGAGTAACCATATATAATCCCGACGCCGACCGCCGCTCGTGGTTGGCAATGCGTAATTTTCTTACTGAACTGTTCCAGACATGATGGGTCATTGATGTAAGCAGCGCCGCCACCGTGCGGCGTTTTGCAGTCAATCCCGGGAGACAAGGCGTGAAATTCAAGAATCTGTATTTATTCATATTCGTCGCAGTCGCCGCCTGCGGCAAGGAACAACCGGCAGAGCCAGCAGCCGAGATCGAGGCCGAAGTTGCCTCGCCCGTCGCGGTTGCGGCAAGCGGTGGTAACCCGGCGGCCGAGGAAGCCTCCCAACAGATCACCGATGAATACATGCGTGGCATCGTGGTAGAGATCGCGAGCGATGCCTACGAGGGGCGGGGGCCCGGCAGCCCAGGCGATGAAAAAGCCCGCCAATTCCTTGCTGAAGAGATGAGGAATCTAGGCCTGCAGCCAGGCGCTGTAGACGGCGGTTGGGAGCAGCCTTTCGATCTCGTCGGTGTTAACTCGATGCAGCCCGAGGCATGGACATTCGAAGGTCACGGACAAACGAAGACCTTCAACCAAGGTGAGGAATTCATTATTAGTAGCGGCGTGCAGTCCGAGCGGGTTGACGTCAATGACGCCGAAATAGTCTTTGTTGGCTACGGAATCCAGGCGCCTGAGTACGGCTGGGATGATTACAAGGGTATCGACCTCGAAGGCAAGATCCTGCTGATGATGAACAATGATCCGGACTGGGATCCGGAACTGTTCGGTGGCGAAACTCGTCTGTGGTACGGGCGCTGGGACTACAAGTATCTCAGTGCGGCGCTGCAGGGCGCGGCCGGTGCAATCATCATTCACACGACGCCATCGGCGGGCTACCCGTTTCAGGTCGTGCAGACATCGTGGACCGGCGAGCAATTCGAGTTGCCTGCAGGTGAAGAGCCGCGTTCCCAGATCACTGCTTGGTTGACGGAGGACAGCGCGCGTGGACTCGTTGCAATGGCCGGCATGGACCTCGACGAATTGCGGGAAGCTGCGTTCAATAGCGATTTCCAGCCTGTGCCATTGGGTATCACAACCTCCATCGGTATGGACGTGGAGCTCAACCATACACAGAGTGCCAACGTGCTCGGCCTGATCCCCGGCGGTGATCCGGTATTAAAGGACGAAGTTGTAATCTACACGGCACATCATGATCATCTCGGAATCGGCGAACCCAATGCCGAGGGCGACAATATCTACAACGGTGCCCGGGACAATGCGTCCGGTGTAGCCGCGGTCCTGGCGATCGCGAAAGCGCTCGTGGCATTGCCCGAAGCACCTCGGCGCACTTCACTGATTGCCTTCGTCGGCGCCGAAGAACAGGGATTGCTCGGTTCACTCTATTACGCGAATAACCCGACATTTGCTCCCGGTCGTATCGCCGCAAATATCAACTACGATAATCCCAACATACTTGGTGATACGCACGACGTAACGTTCGTCGGCCTGGGCAAGTCGTCAATCGACCAGATTCTCGAGCTGATCGCAGGGGAGCAGGGACGTGAGGTCAAGCCGGACCAATTTGCCGACAAAGGCTACTTCTATCGCTCCGACCAGTTCAGCCTGGCCAAGATCGGTGTTCCGGCCATGTATCTGAAGCCAGGTACGGAGTATGTTGACCGGCCGCCCGAGTGGGGCAGGGAGCAGCAGGAACACTATACCAACGTGCATTATCACCAGCCGTCAGACGAGTACAGCGACAGCTGGGATTTTCAGGGACTGATTGAGGATGCACTGCTCGGTTACTGGACCGGGCTCGCGATCGCTAACGCGGACGATATGCCGCAGTGGAACGAAGGCGACGAGTTCGAAGCGGCGCGATTGAAAGCGCTGTCAGAGATCGAAGAGTAAAGGCACGCGGCGCCCCGCGGTGCGGGGCGCCGTCTGTGATCAAATCGCCGGTACTACCAGCACGTCGCAAGGCAGGTGGTCCAGGACTCGGGCTGCGGTGTTGCCGATATAGCGCCGCGTGATACCGCCGCGCGACAGTGCACCCATGACCATCAGGTTCGCGCCATGTGTCTTCGCGAACATCGGCAATATTTCGTGCGCGCGCCCCGGCAATTGGTGCACGGCTTTCTTTGCGACGCCACAATCGGCAGCAAACGCATCGAGCTTTTGGCGATGTTCGTCGCGAATCTTTTCGTCGAGTTCATCGACCGGCAATGTAATCGGCTTGAATGTCTTCGTCGCGCGTGACCCGATTTCGACGAGTCGCTGATAAGTGTGCACGAGTTGGACGTGACCACCGCAGGATGCCGCGAGCGACTGCGCTGTAGCGACGATACGCTGGTCCAGTGCTGCTTCCTTGTCCTTGTTATGAGTCGGGTCTACGGCTGCCACGATCATTGGTTTTTGTTGCCACTCGACAGGCTTCACGAACCAGACCGGATAGTCGATTTTCTTCATCAGCTGCCAGTCTGTATCCGCGAAAGTTGCTCGTTCGGCCGACGTGTGAAAGTGCGTGCCCTTGACCACGTATTCGGGTTCGACCTCGACCGCCCTGGCAATAATGACGTCGGCGACCGGCCTTCCATGGTTCGTCGCAGAGGTCACCTTGACGCCCTCAGCCGCCGCTAATTGGGCGAGCCTCATTAGTTCCTTTTCTTGTGCGGCGTGAATATCGTCGGCGAGTTGCCGGACTTCGTTCGACACAATGAACGATTCGCTCAGAAAGCTCGTGGTTGGATCGCACATCAGTAATTCGAGATCGCAGTTCGTCAGTTTTGCAATCCATGTGGCTCGGGCGACAACGTCTTCGGGGTAGTTGTCGAGTTCGATGATGGTCAGAACTTTGCGGCTCATTCGAATCTCCCACACATACGTCGCTATTCAGAAGTCTTACGTCCTTCGCGGATAAAGTATGGGCATTTACCAATACTTCAATTATTTGCGTGTACAATCGTGGCCACTTGCCTGCACTGGGGGTCTTTGAGTTCGTCAAGGCGGGCATATAACAATCGCAAAAGCGAGGGAGAAAAATAATGAGAAAAGTCCAATGTATAGGGGTGGGTTTTGCAATCAGTTTGCTGTCGATGGCAGCGGTGGCCCAGGACGAGGAATCGGCGACGTTTAGTTACGCGACGTACTTCCACTGTAACGCGGGGATGGAGGACGCTGCCGATGCACTCATGGAACGCAACGCGCCAATTATCGACGGCCTTGTTGAGGACGGCACTATCCAGGCTTGGGGCTGGCTTTCCCATCATACGGGCGGTTCGTGGCGACGTATTCGTTATCATGTCTCAGATTCCGCCGAGGGCGCTCTCGCGGCCCTGGGCAAGATCGGAGATGCCATCGAGGAGGTGCATGGCGAGGATGATCCTGCCGGTGATGCCTTCGCCGAGGCCTGTCCACGGCATGACGATTACCTGTGGCAGAGCGAGGCAGGCACGTCGGGAGGAGAACGTGGTTCGGTCTCATTTTCCGTCTACCACCTTTGCGATATCAATCGGGAAGAGCGCGCTGACGAGATCGTCAATGAGCATATTGCCCCGATCCTCGACAAGATGGTCGAAGACGGCAAGATCGCGACCTGGGGCTGGTTGTCGCACGTAATCGGCGGTAAGGCACGGCGCTTGCAGACTATGACAGCAGAAGACATGGGATCGTTGCTAAGTGCCCGGCAGGAGGCCATAGACACGATTTATGCCGAGAACGATGAGGCAGGCGCAGAATTTTCTGAAATTTGCGGACCCCATGTCGACTACATCTGGAACATCGTGCACGAAAAACCGTAAGCGGATATCGCATCACGAAAAAGCCGGGCTTTGGCCCGGCTTTTTTTGTGTCGGCAGTACGCCAATCGAATGCGGTTATGAGCGCTTGAAGCGGCTGAAGAAACCGCGCTTTTCGTCTTCGTCATCGTCGTCCGGATCGTCATTGGTAGCCATCGGCTCCGGGCGCACGTTTAGCGCCTCCAGGGTCTGCGTCATCGAGGTTGTAATCTGCTCCTCGATCGGCACCGGTTTGCTTGCCGGCGTCTCTTGCGTTGCAGCGGCAGGGCTGGGTTCCGGATTGCTTTCCATGCTCAGGGCGCGAACGGTTGCGAGGCGCTGTGAGGCGGAAATATCCAATCCTCCGGCCTGACCTTCGATTTGTGTTTCGATGGAGACTTCGACGTCCGGTTTTTGTCCCCAGACATTCTCGAATTCCTTCTCCATCGATTTGTTGCTGCCATTAGCGGCAGGTACTTGAGGCTCCGGTGAGGGCGGCGGCTCTGCTTCTGCCGCGGCGTTTGATTCTTCGGCAACGCGTTTCGCAACGGCTGCGGCGGCGACGCTCAGTTCTTCGCCGAACAGAGTTTCGGCCATCTTGTCGTCGACATCTTCGATGGTCTTGGCCTGAGACAGCCCTTCAGCAATCTTCTCGAGTTCTGCATCGGCCTTTTGCTGTTTCTTGGCGGCTATTTTCGGATCTTCTTCGGGCTCGGCTTCTTCTTCGACGATGCCCAGTTCTTCATCGTGCTGCTTTTGTTCGAGCGCTGCCGCGTCTACTTTGCGGTTGATTGAATCGTCAAGCGTAATTTCTGGTACGCCTTCGAGGGAAGCGCTCTTCTTTTCTTCCTCGACCGGAGGAGGTGGCTCGTCCGCTTCGTCTGCATCGGGGTCTCGTCCCTGAGCCACGGCCATGGCGCGCTCGAGTGCCTCGAGATCGGGCCGCAGTTCCGCAAGCGTTGGGTCACGGTCCCATTCGGGTTTGTCGTCGCCCGAATCCGGACTTGTTACTTCCGGAGTCTTGGTTTCATCGGGTCGCTGCGGCTTTCGCGGCTTTTGCAACTTCGGCGCGGGCTTTTCGGCCGGTGCTGGCGCCTCGACTTCGAGAGTCAATGCCGGTGGCTCGGGTTCTGCGGTCGGTGCCTGCGGCTCGGGTTCCGAAGCTAATGCTGGCTGCTTCGGTGTTGGTAGTTCGGGTTCCTCAGGCGGTGATGGTGGCGCGGGTTCTTCGGGCAATTTCGCCTGCTGCGCAAGCTCGGGAGACAGTACCGCGAGGTCCGGCAATGTGTCCTGAATGAGTTCCGGCACGGCCTCGACGTCAGGGGCCTCAGGCAGTATCGCGAGAGATGGCTGCGTATCCTGAATCAACTCGGGAATGTCTTCTTCGTTCGGCGCTGACGCCTCTAACGTCAGCTCGGACTCTGGCTCGGGCTCGGGTTCAGGTTCAGGCTCCGATTCCAATTCCGGTTCCGGTTCCGGTTCCGGTTCGGGCTCGGGCAGAGGTTCGGGCTCAGGCTTCGGTTCGATATCGGCTGCCGCTTGCGGGAGGTCTACAGGCTCCGGCTCCGGCATCGACAACGCGACCAGTTCCGCGGTGGCGTCATCCGTGTGTTCTGGGTCCGGTGTGTCGTCGACAAGCAGTGGTGGTGCCGCGAACGTGCCTGTCAGACCGAATTCTTCATTTGCTACCCGCGCAATAAGATCGAGGTCAACCAGCTTTGCCTGGCTTTCCGCGGCGGCTTCCATCGATGATTCGACGAGATTGTTGGCAACGCGCAGGATTCCACCGCTCAACTCATGCAAGAGTGCGGTTGCGCCATCGGCAAATAATTTGTCGAAATCGCCACCTGCCTGGCGCAAACTGTGAGTGAGGTAACCGCCGAGTTCTTCAGTGGTGCATGCGTCCAATTTGCGGCGCAGACGAACGCGCTGCCGCAACCTTGCCAGGGCCTTGGTTGCGAGTAGTTCCGGCAAGGAGTCGTCGCCCATCAATATGAGATTGGCGCCGTCCGAGGGGCCCGTGTCTGCCGCCGTGAGCACCTCGAGTTCGGCCAGTATGTCCGGGCCGAGATACGGAGCATCTTCAACCAGAATGAACATCCGTGAGTCGTTCTCCGCCAGGTTGAAAAGCAACTGCCGGAACAGTGCCAGCTTTTGATTACCTCTCGAAGGGCGTTGTTGAATCCGCATGTGATCGAAAAGCAGGTCGAGAACCTCGCCCCGTTGCAGGGGGAAACGGCCGACGCGCACTATCGCGTTCTTGCCGCTGATGGCGCCCAATGCATGCGCGACCGCCGTCGATTTGCCGGAGCCTACAGGTCCTGTCAAGGTAACGACTGCGTCGGTGCCGGACATCGCTTTCTTGATTCCGGACAGTATCTGCGCCGTTTGTGGGCCGACAAATACGTCTGCGCCCGCGACATTGCCGCGAAACAGGCGTCTTTCGAGGTCGAAGTGCTTTTTGTACATAGGAGTTCGGTTCGCTTCGGTTTTGCCGCAGTGCACAATCCACAGTATCAGCGGGCAGTTTGGGGCGAATCGGGACGGATTTCGCGGGTTTATGTCACAAAAAGGCGATTCGGCGCGGTCTCCGGCAGCTTTTCGGGGTTGAACAAATGTCTGCTTTTCTCGTCCAAAACCCGCAAAATGCGAAGTTCACTTTATCCTGGGGACATGTTGTTGAATCGAAAGTTACAGCGATTGCTGCTGGGCGCTGCAATTTTGTCGGGTGCCGGGGCCATAGCCGTGCTCCTGGCCGTCAATCTTCGTCACGAACCGCCGAAGCGGGAGATCGACGACCAGGCCTTGCTCGTGGACGTGATGCAACTCAGCAGCACCTCAGTGCAATTCACGGTACGGAGCCAGGGCACGGTCCTGCCAAGGACTCAAACCGTCCTTAGCGCCGAGATATCGGGCACCGTCATCGAGATATCACCGAAGTTTATCGCTGGCGGCGTATTTCAACCTGGCGAAGTGCTAATGCGCATCGACCCGACCGATTACAGTGTCTCCGTCAAGAAGGCGCAGGCGTTGCTAAAACAACGTCAGATCGAGTTTGACGGTGCGGAGAAGTTGCGCAGCCAGGGTTACCGGGCCGAAGCGGAGTTCGCCTCGGCTGCTGCCGCGCTGGCGTCCGCCGAGGCTGAGGTTGTTCGAGCGAATCGAAACCTGGAAAGAACCTATATTCAGCTGCCCTATGAAGGCATGGTCTTCAGCAAGGACGCCGATATCGGCCAGTTCGTCAATCCAGGGACACGCCTTGGCGTGACATTTGCGACCAATTACGCTGAGGTTCGGTTGCCGTTGACTGACCAGGATCTCGCGTTTGTCGAATTGCCGGATGCGGCCGAGATTTCCAAGACCGGCGGGTCTGACGGTCCGGCGGTAACCCTGACGTCTGTGCAGAAAGGCCGGTCCGTGGAGTGGCAGGCTAAAGTTGTTCGCAGTGAAGGGGTGGTCGACGAAAAGAGCCGTGTTACGTACGCCGTTGCACGGATCGACGATCCGTATCGCCTGCATGCGCCCGGTACACCGTTGCCTGTCGGAACATTTGTCGGCGCACAGATCGAAGGATCCGCAGTTGACGAGGTGATACGCGTGCCCAGATCAGCATTACGTGGATCAAATCAGTTGCTGTTTGTTGATGACGAAAACAAGATCAGGATTCGAACGGTCAGCGTGGTTCGGGCTGATGCGCAGTATGCTTACGTGAGCGGTGACGAGCTGCTCGGTGAGCGCATCGCGATCACAGGAATTGATTCGCCGTTGAATGGCATGCTGGTTCGCACGACAGATGACCCGCAGGTTGAACCCAGTAGTCCCGGCCAGGTTGCGGTCAAGTCCGAAGAAGAATGACGATGCAAGGCCGCGACACAACCCGGCACAAGGGCCTGATTGCCTGGTTTGCAGCCAACCACGTGGCTGCGAATTTGCTAATGGTGGGGATAATTGCGGCAGGGCTCGTATCCGTTGCGACGATTCGCAAGCAAACAACGCCCGACTTCGAACTCAATACGATTGAAGTTCGCGTTCCCTATCTCGGGGCCGCGCCCCAGGAAGTCGAGGAAGGCGTCGTCATCAAGATCGAAGAGGCGATTCAGGACGTCAAGGGTATTGTGGAACTCCGCGGCAGGGCATCCGAAGGCCTTGGCAGAGTTACAGCGGAGGTATCGCAAAGCGCAGATATCAATGAGGTACTGAACGAAATCAAGACTCGCGTCGACGCTATCTCGACGTTTCCCGTTTTGACCGAGAAGCCGGTTATCTACAAGCAGGAAGTTCCGGTACACGTTGTATTCATCGCCATTCATGGTGACCTCGATGATTTTTCGCGTAAAGCGATTGCGCAAGGTATCCGGGACGAGTTGCTGCAATTTCCGGAAATTACGCAGGTGCAGTTCCTGGGCAACAGGGACTACGAAATCAGTATCGAGGTATCCGAACATGTGCTGCGCCAGTACGGGCTGACGATGAGCGAAGTATCGCAAGCTGTCAGGGCATCCTCGATCGATATGCCCGGCGGCACGATCAAGACTGCGGGCGGCGATATTCTGCTGCGGACCGAGGGCCAGGTATACACGGGTCAGGAGTACAGCGAACTTGTTCTACGCACTTACGCCGACGGCACGCGCCTGACGCTGGGCGATATTGCGACGATCGAGGACGGTTTCGTCGAGACACACGGCTTTGGTCACTTCAATGGCAGGCGTACGGCAACATTGCGCGTACTCGCCAGCGGTCAGCAGAATGAACTCAAGACTGCTGCCGTTGTGAAGAAATATGTAGAGGAAAGATCGGCTACGCTTCCCAGTGGCGTAGAAATGGATATCTGGATCGACCGCTCACATTACCTGAGCGGTCGTCTACGAATGATGATGAAGAACATGTGGCAGGGTGTGTTACTTGTCTTCATCGTATTGTCCCTGTTCCTGCGAATGAAAGTCGCATCGTGGGTTGTCGTGGGTATACCGATCGCGTTTCTTGGAACTCTGGCGTTGATGCCGGTCGGCCCGTGGCCGGTAACCATAAACATGCTCAGCCTTTTCGGGTTCATCATCGTGCTCGGCATCGTGGTCGATGACGCGATAATCATTGGTGAGAGCATTTACACGAAGATACGTGCTGACGGCCACACGCTCGACAACGTGATTAGTGGTGCTCACCGCGTTGCGATACCAGCGACATTCGGTGTCCTGACAACGATGGCAGCATTTGCGCCGATGCTGTTTGTTGGTGGAATTGTCGCGCCATTTTTCGAGGCCATTTCGATCGTCGTAATATTGTGCCTGTTCTTCTCGCTGGTCGAGTCCAAGCTGATTCTTCCGGCGCATCTCGTGCACGCCAGTATCAAACCCATCGATGAGGACGATCTATTTCATCCCGACCGCAAAATCTCTTTCCTGGAATCGATACCGCGGGCTTTTACAAAGCTGCAGCGACATGTTCAGCATGGGTTGCACGCGCTTATTGATAACCACTACAGGCCGCTGCTCGAGCGCGCATTGGATAATCGCGGCATTACCGTGACTATCTTTCTTGCCGGCATGATCCTGACGTTCGGCCTCCTGAGCAGTTCACTCGTCCGGGTCGTATTGTTCCCGGACGTGCCGAGCGATTTCGTGCGGGTGCAGTTGCAAATGGAAACCGGCACGTCGCCGGAAGCTCGCAATACGGTGCTCGCAAGCCTGGAGCAGTCGATCATGGATCTGAATGCCGAGTACGTGGCCGATAACCCCGAGTCGCTCCCGATGATCCGTCACGTTGGCGCCTTTACGCAGGGCGATACGGGAGCAGTCGTCTTTGTCGAAATGCCACAGGACGAGACTCGACCGTTCAATGGCGACGAAATCAGCAAGCGGTGGCGAGAACGTGTGGGTGAACACCCTGGCGTCAAGGAGCTGACGTTCACGGATGCAGACCATCTCGGAGGTGGACCACCGCTTAGCTTTCAGTTGAGTGGGACAAACTACGTCGCTCTCGAACAGGCAGCCGCGGAACTGGAAAAAAGACTGGCGGAATTTGAAGGCATCTACGACATTCGCAACACTTCAACCAGTGGCGGCGAAGAGATCAGCCTCAAAATCAAACCACAGGCCGAAGCGCTCGGACTAACGATAACGTCGCTTGGGCGCCAGGTACGGCAGGCATTTTATGGGGAAGAGGCGCAGCGAATTCAGCGCGGCAAAGACGAGCTTCGAGTCATGGTTCGTTATCCCATTGAAGAACGGCGTTCGGTTGCCGATCTCGAGAATATGCGGATTCGGACGCCGGGCGGGGATGAGGTTCCATTCGAGTCTGTCGCCGACATGTCCTTCGGTAAGGGTTACTCGAGTATTGCCCGACTGAATCGACAGCGCACAGTGACAGTTTCCGCGGATATTGATGCGCAAGTCGTCGAACCAGGCGAGATCATCAAGAAGATTTCCGAGGAATACGTTCCTGAAATCCTCGCCGATTACCCTGGCGTAAAATACGGCCTCGAGGGAGCGAGCCAGGAACAGACTGATCTGGTGCGCAATCTGACGTTGGCTTCTATTGCGGCGCTCTGCCTTATCTATGCGTTAATCGCGATACCGTTACACTCGTACAGCCAGCCGATGATAATCATGTCTGTAATCCCGTTTGGAGCCATCGGCGCGATTCTCGGCCACTTGATAATGGGCGAGGCTGTAAGCATGTTCTCGCTGTTTGGGCTCGTTGCATTGTCTGGTGTCGTTGTAAACGACAGCCTGATCATGGTCGACTTCATCAATAAGGCACGAATAGATGGTGTGCCGCTCAAGCAGGCGATTATCCAATCTGGAACGCAGCGGTTTCGAGCCATCGTCCTGACGTCAGTCACGACCGCAGCAGGATTGATGCCGATTATGCTCGAAACGAGCCTGCAGGCTCAGTACGTCATTCCAATGGCAATTTCATTGAGTTTCGGCATCATGTTTGCGACTGCGATCACCCTTTTCCTGATACCGGCGCTGTACATGTTGCAAATCGATGGATTCGCCAGGACCCGCTATCTGTGGGATCTGTTGCTCGGCAGGCCCGAGCGCACGGAAACCTCCGCTTGACGATACCTGGTGACGAGTTACGCGCGCAGCGTTCGCGTCGGGAAGGACTGCTCGCCGCACTGATCGCCTATATCCTGTGGGGCCTGTTTCCCGTCTACTTCGTCATCGTCGCAGCAGTAGCGCCGACCGAGATCCTGGTGCACCGGATCATCTGGGCCGCGCCGTTCGGCGCGCTGATCATTCACCTGCGCAAGCAATGGTCCGAAGTAGGCCGTGCGCTGGTCTCGCCGAAAATGGTGTTCTGGCTCGGCCTGTCCGCGTTGTTCATATCGGTGAATTGGCTGATTTACATTTGGGCCGTGCTCAACGAGCAGGTCCTGCAAGCCAGCCTCGGCTATTACATCAACCCCCTGATGTTCGTGTTAGTCAGCGTTGCGTTTCTTGGCGAAAGATTGCGCAGGGCACAAATCGTTTCGGTATTCCTGGCCGCAATCGGTGTCGCCTACCTGACCGTCAGCGGTGGCGAATTTCCGATAATTGCTATTTCGTTGGCCGCTCTGTTCACCGGTTACGGTGTCATTCGCAAGCAGGTCGCGACCGGCGCCATGCCAGGCTTGTTTGTCGAGACGCTGTTGTTGTTGCCGCTCGCGCTTGCCTGGCTGGCCTGGCTGATGCTATCGGGGGAAGCAGCGTTTATCGCTGCGGGGTGGTCGCTGTCCGCATTGTTGCTCCTGGCGGGACCGGTAACGGTCGTACCGTTGTTGCTGTTCGCCATCGGCGCAAGGCAACTGACTCTGACGACAATCGGTTTCATGCAATTCATTGCGCCAACCTTGCAGTTTTGCGTGGGTATCTACTTCGGCGAAAGATTGACGATGCCTCACCTGATCTGCTTTCTCTGCATCTGGACCGCGGTCGCTATTTTCAGCATCGACGCGTTTTATTCACAAAGCAAAAAGCCCCCGCAGGCAAGGCCTGCAGGGGCTTGAGTACTGTCGCCACAACTACTTGTTGGCCTTGCGTTCCTGCGCTTCCTTGATGACCTCCTCGGCCACGTTCTGAGGGCAGGGGGCGTAATGCGAGAATTCCATGGAGAACTGCCCCCGACCCGAGGTCATCGTACGCAGGTGCCCGATGTAGCCGAACATCTCGCCTAGCGGAGCATCGGCCTTGACGCGAACGCCGGTAGCACCAGCATCCTGTGACTTGATCATGCCGCGGCGGCGATTCAGGTCACCGATGACGTCGCCGACATTGGCATCCGGTGTGAAAACGTCGACTTTCATGATGGGCTCGAGAAGTTGCGGCGCTGCCTTCGGAACTGACTGCCGGTACGCCGCTTTTGTCGCGATCTCGAAAGCGAGTGCCGATGAATCGACCGCATGGAACGCACCATCGAGCAGGACGAACCTCACGTCAAGCAGGTGGTAACCGGCCAGCGTTCCTTCGTCCATGCTGGCCCCAAAGGCTTTTTCGATAGCGCCCCAGTACTCGCGCGGTACGTTACCGCCTGTCACTTTCGACTCGAACTCGTAACCGGCATTCGTTTCGGCTGGCTCGATGCGGTAGTCGATACGGCCGAACTGGCCCGAACCACCTGACTGTTTCTTGTGCGTGTAAGAATCTTCGACGGCTTTGGTAATCGTTTCCCGGTACGCCACCTGCGGTTTGCCCATTGCGACATCCACTTTGTGCGTTCGCCGCAGGATGTCCACCTTGATGTCGAGGTGAAGTTCACCCATGCCCTTGATCAATGTCTCGCCCGAATCTTCGTCGGTGGCGACCTGGAATGACGGGTCTTCCTGGACCATCTTGTTCAGCGCAACGCCCATCTTCTCATTACCGGCCTTGTCCTTCGGCGTAATAGCGACAGAAATGACCGGATCCGGAAACACCATCGGTTCGAGGGTGGCCGGATTTTTTGCATCCGCGAGCGTGTGGCCCGTGCGCGTGTTCTTCATGCCGAGCAGGGCGACGATGTCGCCTGCCTGCGCTGTCTCGAGTTCCTCACGCGAGTCCGCATGCATCTCTACGATTCGGCCAATGCGCTCGGTCTTGCCGGTGAAGGTGTTAAGGACACTGTCGCCCTTCCTGAGCGTGCCGGAATAGATCCGCGTGAAGGTCAGGGCGCCGTAGCGGTCATCCATGATCTTGAATGCAAGTGCGCGCAGTGGCATCTCCGGATCCACCTTTGCCACCCCGCCGGTCTCGTGACCCTCGAGATCGATCTCGGGTTGCGGCTTGACCTCGGTTGGGTTCGGCAGATATTCAACAACTGCATTAAGAACATTCTGTATACCTTTGTTTTTAAACGCAGATCCACAGTAGGTCGGGAAAAAATCGAGGCCGATCGTACCCTTGCGAATACAGCGCTTGAGGTCATCGATGGACGGCTCGTTGCCCTCGAGGTACTGCTCCAGCAGATCGTCGTCCTGTTCAACAGCCATCTCGACGAGCTTCTCGCGCCATTCCTCGACGAGGTCCTGCATGTCCTCGGGAACGTCCGTAATCTCGTATGACTCGGGATCCTCTGACGAACTCCACGTCCAGGCCTTGCGCGTCAACAGATCGACGACGCCTTCGTAATTGTCCTCAACACCAATTGGCAAAACCATGACGAGAGGGTTGGCTGCGAGCACGTCCTTGACCTGCTTGACGACGCTGTAAAAATCCGCGCCAACGCGGTCGAGCTTGTTGACGAAAATAATGCGCGCAACCTCGGAGTCGTTCGCGTAGCGCCAGTTCGTCTCGGACTGGGGCTCGACGCCACCAGAACCACAGAACACACCGACGCCGCCATCGAGTACTTTCAGTGACCGATACACCTCAATCGTGAAATCAACGTGTCCCGGTGTGTCGATGATGTTCAGGCGATGGTCGTTCCACACGCAGCTCGTCGCCGCGGACTGAATCGTAATACCGCGTTCCTGCTCCTGATCCATGAAATCGGTCGTCGCCTCACCGTCGTGCACCTCGCCCGTGCGGTGAATCTTGCCCGTCAGTTTCAGGATACGTTCTGTCGTCGTGGTCTTGCCCGCATCAACGTGGGCAAAGATGCCAATGTTTCGGTACGTGCTTAAATCTTTCATCTCGAATCTTCAGCTATGTCTTCGTCAAAAAATGCATCCACACTTTGATTTTCGTACAACGTCGCACTCGTCATGCCAGAGAACATGCGGACGTGTCGATCAAAGTGGGTGCCAGTATTCAGTTCCGGCTTGGGAGTGCCCGCGGGCGCTACTCGTGGCGCTGGCGCCCGGCCCAGCTTTCGGGCGCGGATAATAGCAGCGCGAGGGCGCCTAAACCAGTAATTTGATGGAGAAAATTGACCAGTTCTGCATATGGTGGCGCCGGGGACGGATTCAATGGCCGGCAGGCCCGCAGCTCGTGTTTTCTGCGGCCCTAGCGGCGCAGGATGGTCCACCACCGGGCGATATTCAGCAGGCTCATCAGGGAGGCCGAAACATAGGTCAGCGCGGCCGCAGTGAGCAGGCGGCGCGCGTGCGGTCGATCCGCATCCTTCAATACCCGGTGGTTGTCGAGCATGGGCAGTGCGCGGGCGAAGCTGGCGTCGAATTCGGTGGGCAGCGTCGCGAAGTGCACCAGGGTCGAGGTGGCCAGGGTAAAAAAGCCGGCAGCGAACATGATGATGCCGATACTCGGCGCACGAGTGAGCATGCCGACGAACGGTGCGACCATCAGCGCGCCAGCCCCGAGTCGTTCGACGGGCCGCGCGACACGTACGAGGTAAGTGCGGAATCGCAGCGGCGCGTACCCCTGTTGGTCCTGAATGGCATGACCAACCTCGTGCGCCGCCACGGTAATCGCGGTCAGTGAGTGTCCGTCGAATTTGTCGGGCGTCAGGCGCACTGCTTTCGCCATCGGGTCGTAATGATCGCCCTGATCGGTGGACTCGACGGTGACACTCTGCAGGTTATTCTTGTTGAGCAGGTAACGGGCGAGCTGTGCGCCAGTTCCGGCGTAGCGGTCCGCGGGACTACTGTAGCGTTCCAGAACACGCCGTACCCACAGCCCGGGTCCGAAGACGAGCGCGAGAAACACAGCAAGTATGACGACGTAGCCCACGGCGTCATCCTAGCGTGCCTTTCCATTGACGAATAGCGTAAGGTTTGCGAGTTCTCCCGAACCGCGGACTACAGCGATGACGCTCGACCAGGCAATCTTGTTCACACTGTTGTTCCTTGTTTTCGTGTTTCTCATCTGGGGACGCTGGCGCTACGATCTCGTCGCATTTGTGGCCCTGATGGTCGCGCTGTTGACGGGTATCGTGCCTGTATCACAGGCGTTCTCGGGGTTCGGCCATCCCGCAACAGTGATCATCGCGCTGGTGCTCGTCGTTAGCCGTGGACTTTCAAACTCGGGCGTCATCGAAGTGATTGCGCGCTACGTGGTTGACGGTTCTCGCAAGCTCGCAGCGCACGTCAGCATCATGGCGGCGCTTTCTGCGGCACTTTCTGCGGTCATGAATAACGTCGCCGCACTCGCTCTGTTGATGCCCGTAGACCTGCAAGCGGCGAAGAAAGCCGGCCGCAGTCCGTCATTGTCGCTAATGGCATTGTCTTTCGCATCGATACTCGGTGGCATGATCACCCTTATCGGCACACCCCCGAACATCATCATCGCCGAGTTCAGGAACGATGCGCTCGGCGAGCCGTTCAGAATGTTCGATTTCGCGCCGGTCGGCATCGCCTGCGCTGCCGTGGGCGTTGCCTACGTGGCGCTGATCGGCTGGAGACTGCTGCCGTCGGCGCGCAAGGGAGCGGACGCCGGCGATGACCTGTTCGATCTCGCCGACTACATCGCCGAGGTACGAGTCCCCGAGGGCTCGAAGATCATTGGCAAGCGCATTCGGGACCTCGACGAAATGGCCGAGAAAGCGGACGTGGAGGTCATCGGCCTGACACGGCGGGGCAGGCGGTTGCCAGGGCTCGCCCGGATCGCGGAGATTCGCGCCGACGATATCCTCGTCATCGAGGCCAATCCGGAAAGTCTCGAGGAAGCGCTTGGCATGCTGCAACTGGAGTATGTCGGGAAGTCGGAAGGACTCCTCGATGACGGTGACATCGAACTCAGCGAGGTTGTCGTGCAAGAGTCTTCGCGGTTGGCAGGCCGGTCTGCCGTGTCATTGCGTCTCCTGTACCGCTACAGGGTCGCGCTTGTCGGCATATCGCGGCAGGGCAGGCGGTTCCGCGACAATGTGCGCAAACTCGTCCTGAACCCGGGCGACGTCCTGTTGCTCCTGGGCCCGGAGGAACGCCTCGGCGACGTGACAGGAAGATTGGGGCTCCTGCCGCTGGCAGATCGCGGGCAGCGCGTCATTCAGCGTCAGAAAGCCTGGCAGGCTGTCACGATATTCACGCTGGCGATCGTCGCCGCGAGCACCGGGCTGGTGTATCTCCCGATCGCACTCGGCTGCGCCGTTGCAGGCTACGTGCTTCTGAATATCGTGCCGATCCGCGAGGTCTATAACTCGATCGAGTGGCCGGTCATCGTGCTGCTCGGGTCCATGATTCCGATTGGTGGCGCATTGCAGGCTACGGGGGCTTCGACCCTGATAGTGGACGGTATTGTCAGCGTATCTGCCGGAATGTCGCCGGTAGTTGTTCTGACGCTCCTGATCATTGTGACGATGACCTTGTCCGATGTCATGAACAACACGGCAACAGCCGTCATCGCCGCACCCATCGCCGTCGAGATAGCGGCTCGGCTCGGCGTCAATCCGGACCCGTTCCTCATGGGTGTTGCAGTCGCAGCGTCGTGCGCGTTTCTTACGCCAATCGGCCATAAAAACAACACCCTGATCATGGGGCCGGGCGGGTATCAGTTCGGTGACTACTGGCGCATGGGATTGCCGCTCGAAGTGCTCATCGTGCTCGTAGCGGTACCGATGATTCTCATCGTTTGGCCCCTGTAGCGCTCCAGGACCCGCGGATATTATGTCAAGCGAGTGTCGCAAACTCCCAACTATGTGGTCAGAATTTGACACTCCGCAATGCGAGTAAATCTCAAGTCTAAATCAAAAAATATCTATAACACATTGAAAAATAATAAATTTCGGAAATGTCCCCTAAGCGCCCCCAGTTGGCACGTGCTTTGCACTTTCTGCACTAACACCTGACACACGAGCGAGTTTCGCTTGGCACTTTGGAGGACATGATGGAGCGGGCAACGATTCAGGACTGGACACCGAGCAAGGTGCCCATGAAGTTCGGTGGTTTTCGCGCCGTGCAGTACCGCGTGTATCGCGATGGCTCAAGGCGCTTTCAGGAGATCCGTGAGAATGACGGCTCTCCGATCCATACGCTCGAGTTACCCGATGGTATGAGACTCGATCGTGGCAGCTACGAAGTGCTGCTGCGTTACGTACTCGTCGACGTTGTCGCGGCGTAGTTCTCGACGACGGACCATACGCGCAACAGGTTCTCGCCGAGAATCTTGCGGATGTCAGCCTCGCTGTATCCACGTCGCAGCAGTCCCTCGATGAGATTCGGATATGCCGAAACATCTTTGAGATCGGTTGGCAGTGAGTCTCCGACACCGTCATAGTCGGAGCCGATGCCGACGTGATCCACGCCGACCAGGTTGATGACGTGGTCATAATGATCGAGAACGTCGTCGAGGGATGCATACCGCATCGGACCATGCTCTGCCTCCCAGATCGGGTAGAACTCTTCCCGCAGTGCTTCTGGTGACAGGTCCGGATGCTCCTCTCCATAAGCATCCCTCGCGGCCCAGCGGGCAAAACCGTACTCGTGTGCCTCCTGCGTCAGGAAGCCGGATCCGAAGTTGATCATGATGAGGCCGCCGTTCTCGGCAAGCGCCTTGATCATCTCGTCGCTCATGTTGCGTTCGAAGCCCGGTGTGAAATGACGAGCGGAGGAGTGCGATGCGATAACGGGCACGGCACTGTGCTCGATGACCTGCCCGAAAGCCTCGTCGGAGACATGACTGACGTCAACCATGATGCCCAGGCGATTCATCTCGCGTATGACTTCCACGCCAAATTCGCTGAGGCCGTTCCATTGCCGGTTCTTGTCATAGGACGAGTCCGAGATGTGATTCGAAAGGCCATGAGTCAGCGTGATGTAACGAATGCCGCGGTCGTAGAAATGTTGCAGGTTGGCGAGGTCACCTTCGATCGGTGAGCCATTCTCCATGCCCATGGGCAGCGACATCACGCCTTGCTCGAAATGTTGCCGAACATCGTTCGTTGAGATAGCCACCGCGAACTTGCCGCCAGAGTTAGCGGCAATATCTTCAACTAAATCAATAAGTTTCTCAGCCTCATCGCGGGACTTGCCTTCAGCTTCCAGCGCCGCGGCCGTATAGATGGACATGAACGGGGCATTGAGGCCGCCCGCGACGGCTCGTGGGTAATCGAAATCGCCGCTGTCCGTGGCCATAGAAACGTCGGCCGGGTCGTCACTCAACCTGTCGGGGACGTCGATATGCGTGTCGATGATGATGCTGCTGTTGGCGATGCGCAGCGCTTCGGCAGCAAGGTCTGGTGCAGCGTCGGGGGCTTTCTCACAGGCGGCGAGCAGGGCCAGGGTGGCGACAGTTAGCCAGCTTCTATAGGTCATTGATGTTCACATTGACGGCTTGAAAAGGGCGGGCATTGTAACCATATTGGGCGGAACGAAGTCCATTTCCGGGCCTCAAACGTTGTCATTACAGGAGAACTCAATGAGTGACGACAACCCACCGGCAGATCACGTCATCGTCGATGACAAAGAGTCGGGTATTCCGATTGAAGAACACATCAAGTCACGGTCAACCTGGCAGAGACTCGTATTCATGGTTGTCCTGTATGTGCTCGCGACGCTTGCCAGCGCCGTCGGCTCGGTCGTTGTGGTGCTCGGATTTCTCTGGGTGCTGTTCACGGGTGAGACGAACCGACAGCTGCAGCGGGCAGGGCAGGTGATTGCCGCCTATATCTACGAAATCATTCGTTATCTCAGCTACAACACGGACGACAGGCCATTTCCGTTCGACAAGGATCTCCCCGCCGCCGAAGTCGCCGATCCGGACTGAGAACTCTAGAGTAATTCGCGCTGGCCGGGCTGCCAGTGCGTCAGATTGACCTGTGCGGCGCCGACTCCGAGGCGCCGTACCCACTTCGCCGCGGCATCGAGGCTAACCCAGGTCTTGACCGTCCCCTTCAGTGTTTCCGCCGTGACGGCACCATTCGGCGTCTTCGCCTCGACGTGAAAACGGGCACCGCTGGCGATGATGTTGATGTTGCGGACGGCGCCGGCGGCAACCAGCGCTTTCAGCATTCGCTCATCCATTCGATCTCCTCGAGGACAGGTCCGGTTTCTCATAGATGGTGATGCCGGTGTGGTCGCAGTGCCGGCGTATCAGCATTTCGACCATGTTGGCGACACTGCGATGTTCGCGCGCAGCCGCCTCTCGCACCGCGTCCTTGAGGGCAGGGTGGATGCGCAGATTGAGTGTCGAAATGCGGGTTTTCGCCATGCGGCACAATATATAGCAATTGTGATCGAAATGTAACGCATATTGCGTAGATTATGCCACAAGATGTTAGACAGCTCGCGGTATTCACGCGGCAGCTGCGCTAGGCTCCGCCGATGACTCTCGAATTTGCCACAACGCACTGGGCTTTGCTGTCAGCGAGTGTTCTCGGCCTGGCCGTCGCAATGTTCGTCATGTGGAGAATCTGGCTCGACTCGGTGCGGGGACAGTTGCGAGGCGCGCTGCGGCGGCTGCGTGAGGCAGAAAGCGAGGTATCCCGGCAGCAGTCGGCCGTTCGGAAATCAGCCGCAACGGCGGCCCGCCTGCAGGCTAAAGCCGAGTCGGTAAAACCGAGCCGGCTGCAAGAGGTCGCCGGGACCCTGCAGGATGCCGAGGCGCTGCTCAAGATCGCGGCCGACCAGGTCCTGATCGCCCAGAATCACGTGCGCCGCGTCATCGTCGAGGAATACCCGCCGAAGAAACACGAGATGATGCGTAACAAGTACCTGGGGCAAGTCGACGACAAGGGCCTGCCGTTCTCCTTCTGAATTGGCCTCGATGGTCGCTGCGCAGGTATCATTCCCTCTGTCTCACTGACAGCAGCACCGACCCCGGGGGGAAGCAGATGGAACAAACGATATTCATGTTGTGCATGTTCTTCGGCATTGCGGCCGTAGTACTGATCGCGTTCACCCTGCTCATGATCGCCCTGGGCCGCGTCGACGTCTGACCGGTATGCAGAATATGCGCATAGCCAGCGTCAATCTTGGGCGCAAGGAGTCGATTGCGCACGGCAAGCGCACGTTCGAGACCGGCATTCGCAAGCGCCCCACCGATGGCCCGGTCCATATAGGGCAGCAAGTCATTGCCGGTGACACCATTTGCGATGCCGAGCATCACGGCGGTGCGGATCAGGCCGTATATGCGTACAGCTCTGAGGACTACGCCTGGTGGTCGAAGCAACTCGGCGAGGAACTCGAGCCGGGGACCTTCGGCGAAAACCTGACCATTGACGGGCTGCCATCGGACCTGAACGTCGGCGACCGTCTACTCATCGGCGATGTGTTGCTCGAGGCGACTGCTCCTCGAATTCCGTGCAATACGCTGGCTGCGCAGATGCAGGATCACGCCTTCGGCGTTGCGTTTCGGCGTGCCGAGAGACCCGGCATTTACTTCCGTGTTCTGAACGAAGGCGAGGTGGGGGTCGGTGACGGCGTAACATTTGTCGAAAACCCTGCGCCCAAGGTCACGGTTCTTGACCTGTATCGCTTCGCATTCGACTTACGCCCGAAACGGGCGGACCTGGAGCGCTTCCTCGAAGCGCCGCTGGCGGAACGCATGCGGGCCAACATCGAGTCGAAGCTGGCGGGAGCCACCTAGGTCCACCGCAATCGATCTCTGATTTGACATAACACTAACCCTGTCGATTTGGGGAGCTTGACTTTGGCTGCGGATGATATCAAACTGATATCAAAATGATGCAAGCAATCGATAGAGAGGAGAGGTCGATGATTCGCGAACAAGCCCGCAAAGTATCTTCCGGATACCTGATGCTCGTTTTACTTGCGATCCTGCAACTGGGATCTGCCTATCTGATTTACCGCGCCATTCTGGCCCAGTCGATTCCGGGGCTGACCGTGGCCGTACTCGTGTCGTTGATCGTGCTGATCATGTGGGCCGGTCTGTTCATGATCCACCCGAATGAAGCCAAGGTGCTGCAGTTGTTCGGCAAGTATGTCGGCACGGCGCACGATCCGGGCCTGAAGTGGGCGAATCCGTTCTTTGCCAAAACCGCTGTTTCGACTCGGGTACGTAATTTCGAGAGCAGCAAACTCAAGGTGAATGACTCGAACGGCAGCCCGATCGAAATTGCCGCTGTCGTGGTCTGGAAAGTCTTCGATACCGCCGAGGCGCTTTTCGAGGTCGATGACTACGAAGAGTTCGTGCAGATTCAGAGCGAGTCTGCGTTGCGAAATCTGTCGACGACATTTCCCTACGAGCCGCACGAGGGCGAAGGCCTGGCATTGCGCAGCAACCCGGTTGAAATAGCCCAGGCGTTACGAGAGGAGATCCAGGACCGGCTGGAGCAAGCTGGTGTCACGGTTGTCGAGGCGCGCATCAGTCACCTTGCATACGCGCCTGAGATCGCCAACGCGATGCTGCGACGGCAGCAGGCTTCGGCGATCATCGCTGCTCGTACGCAGATCGTGAAAGGTGCTGTCGGCATGGTCGACATGGCACTGGACGAACTGCGTGAAAACAACGTCGTGGAACTCGACGAAGAGCGCAAGGCGGCGATGGTCAGCAATCTGCTGGTCGTGCTTTGCGGGGAGGAGGGTGCGCAGCCCGTCCTCAATACGGGCTCGCTTTACACCTGATCGGTACGGTTAGGGGGAGACTGATGCCGAAACGTAAAGCGTTTGCGCTGCGAATCGACGAGAAGACGATGTCTGCCATGCAGCGCTGGGCGAATGACGATCTGCGCAGTCTCAACGCGCAGATCGAATACGTCTTGCGGGATTGCCTGCGCAAGGCCGGGAGGTTACCCAAACAGAAATCAGGCCGTGGCGATTAGCTGCGCCGCCGGGGTGATAGCATTGTCGCCATGCGATCCCTGATTCCGGTGCTCTCGGTGATCCTCGCGCTAATCGCGGCGGGATCGATTGCCTATGTTGCCTGGGAACTCACTTCCGACAAACCGTCGGGCGACCGGGACGACGGCGAAGCCGTCGACCCGGCAGAGGAGCGGACTCCGGATAACTAATCTCGCTGGCGCCGCGACTTCGTTCCGCTGGAGTGACTACGTCTGTTCGATGCCTGCTGCTCCTTGCGTTCTCCGGACTGACGTTCGGAATTGCGGCTGGTCTGCTGTCGTGCTGGCGGTGTTTCGCGTCTGGCATCGGCCCGCCTATCGTTGCCGCGGTTATTCTGACGGTTGCTTTGACGGTTGCTTTGACGGTTGCTTTGACGATAGTTGGCGCTCTCGTTGCCACGGTTGTCACTGCGCCGGACATCCTGCCGTCTCGTTTGCACGGGTTGGGTTGTGCGAGGCTGCACGACCTCCCGCCGCTGAGCCCGGTCCGCTCGTGATTGACGAGTCGCCGTTGGTGTTCGTCTCGGCGTCGCCGAGGCGATAGTCGTTGCTCGCGGTTCGCGCCGGTTAGTCGACGGAGTTTGCGTATAACGTTGACGGCGAGGCTGCGTTGCATCGCGCGTACGCTGTGCCGGCTGTACCCTGGCTGTCGTCGTGTGTGCCGTTCTGCGCTCCGTTCTGTGAGATGCCGTTCTGTCGCTGCGATTAGCGTAGTAGCTGCTGCGCGTGATGCGTTGGTTGCTCAGTCGGCGCCGTGTCTCGTGCCGCGGGCGCCAGTAGTCGCCGTGGCTGTAGCGGTGCCTGGAAACCGTACGGCTTCTGTACGAGTAGTAGTTGTTGTGCACGTGGATAGACGGCCGACGGTACGACCAGCCACCCCAGTAATTGCGCCCGTAATACGGGTGACCGTGGTAGCTGTGGTGCAGCACGTGCACGCTATCGGTCAGCCAGCCGACGGTGTACGCCGTGGTCACGCCCCAGAAGAAACCGCTATTGAAGGTGCGATTGAATGCGTGATGCGCCGGATACGGGTAATAGTAAACGGGGTACGCCCTCGGATAGTAGTAATAAGCGGGGCGCGGTTGATAAACGACCACACTCTCTGGTTCGTAGTACGGCACGTAGATGACGTCGTCCTCTACTGGTGTAATCTCGATCGTGCCCTCGTTGTGGGCGATCGTCTGATGTGAATCGCTGCGCAAATTGCCGGCGGCATACGCGCGGTCACGGAACGATTCGACGGCAGCGACCACGTCCTCTTGCTGCGCGACGACAGCCTCACCGAGCTGCCAGGTCCAGTCCAGGTCCTTGTTCAGCAATTCCACGATTTCGGGGTAATTGAGGAGGGCGACGATGGAGTCGTCCCAATCCTCGTCTGGCGACAGCGAGGGGTCCTCTTCCAGCGCTTCGAGAAACCTCTGCGCCTCGACCAGTTGCAGCGGGAAGGTAGACGCCGGCAGAACAACGGCGAGAAGATCGTCAGGATACAGGGCGACCGGTCCGACCAGGTCTTGCAGCTCTGTCCGCGTCAACAACGGAATCTGCTCGTTTCCCTCTGTGGCGCCCTCATCCATGGGTTCGTACGTTGCGAGCGGCGCGCCGCTGTCGTCAACAGGGACCTGGGCAGCGGTGGGCCCGGCGTAGCCGGCCAACAGCACTGTGAGCAGGCTGATTGAGTAGTTGTAACGTAAGGCGTTCATGCGGCCTCCCGGTGTTGCAGTCGTGGACACTTTTGCCCACCTTGCAACCGAGATTAGCCGCCGCAAGCTTAACCGGCGCTTAACGGCGCCAGGTCACGCTATTCGTCGTTACCGCCGTGCCAGGAGAGGAACTTCCATCCATCCTCGCCGCGGACCAGGATATCGGTGTAACGGCCGTTGCTGACTTCGACGTCACCCTTCTTTTCCTTGTAGGCGCTGGTATACAGGTAATGCGCGACCGCGACGTCCCCATGCACGATGATCGCGAGCGGATATAGCTCGTGGGCAATCATCTCGCCCTGTGTGTCATTGAAACGGTCCCACATTTGCGTCGATGACTTGTTGCGGGGTGCGGGTGAGTTTTTCGGCCAGCCCGAAAAACTGTCCGCGAGGAAACGGTCAGTCCATTTTTTGTCGCCTTTCTCGGACGCGTCCCACTGCTGTTCTATGGTGGACCAGACGTCCGCCTGATCGTTGGCAGTTTCCTGCGCCACAACGGGGCCGGCAAGAGCCAGGCATGCTCCCAGAATAATGAGACTTGATCGCCGGAATGTTTGCATCGCTGGTACCTCGATCATGCGCCAAAGGTATGGCGAGTTTAGTCGCAAACACACAATGCGACAAACGACTGCAGCACGCTTTATGCGGCGTCGAGACTGAGTGTCGTCAGTTCGCGGACCTGCTGCGGCTGCAGCGTCGAATCGGCATCGACGGGGTACATCTCACGCAGGCCATCGAGACCCATGTAGTCGGGATGATGTAACTCGATAATAGTTGCATAATCAATAGCTTGCCCGTCTTTCTGCAATAACAGCCGGTACACGTGCATGGCCACCTCGTGAACCTGCGGCAAGCGCATCAAGTCGGCGAGACGGCTATTGCTGTCATCGATCCGGGCCGCGCCGACGTACAGCGATTCCTTGTGGATTGCCCAACCGTTGGCTTTGAATATCGCGCCGATCGAATTGCCGGCGAGAATCTGTGCATGCTCTGCGCCGATCATGGCGTCGGGTTTTTCGACGAAACGGACGACCGCATAGGTGCGGCAGGTATGTGCACCGTATTCGTTGCTGAAGAGCGCCGAACGCCGCAATCCCGGTTCGCTGCTCAGGACGTCGATACCATAGCTGCCGAACTGTTCCTCGATGCGTTCGCTATTGAGAAGCTCGGGCTCGATCGCGCACGCGCTTAGCGCCGCCGCGACAACCGACGTGGGGACTTTTTCGCCGTGCATAATACGTATTGTCAGCCAGTTGATGGCGCACAATATACTTTGGTGTTCGCAGCGTAAAGGAGCGTGTTCATGCGTGCGATGGTGCTTCGCTCCACCGCGAGCCTCGATGTCAATCCGACACCCCTCCAACTGACCCAGGTCGAAGATCCCTCGCCGGGGCCGGGTGAAATCCTGCTCGAGGTGGCCGTCTGCGGCGTCTGTCATACGGAACTCGACGAGATCGAAGGCCGGACGCCTCCGCCTGTCCTGCCCATCATTCCGGGGCACGAAGTCATTGGTCATGTCGTGGCCCACGGCGCGCGTGCAGGTCGCTTCCAGATCGGTGAACGGGTCGGGGTAGGCTGGATTCACTCATCCGACGGCACGGCGACAGAGAACATCAGTGTCGAATTCCGGGCGACCGGCAGGGACGTGAACGGCGGCTACGCCGAACTCATGACCGTTCCGGAAGGCTATGCCTGTCCCATTCCCGTGGCATTCGATGACGTCGAAGCCGCACCCCTGATGTGTGCCGGAGCGGTAGGTTATCGATCGCTGAAATTGACCGGCCTCCAGAACGGCCAGGTGCTGGGTCTCACAGGGTTCGGCGGCTCCGGCCATCTCGTGCTGCAGCTGGCGAAGCATCTCTGTCCGGAGAGCCCGGTGTTCGTATTCGCCCGGAGTGAAGGCGAGCGGCAGTTCGCTGTAGAACTCGGTGCGGACTGGAGCGGCGACACCGAAGATCAGCCGCCGCAGGCCCCTGACGCGATCATCGACACTACGCCGGCCTGGCGGCCGGTCATCGCGGCCCTTGCGGTACTGCGTCCTGGTGGGCGGCTGGTGATCAATGCCATTCGCAAGGAAGACAGGGATCGCGGCCTGCTGGCGGGGATTCGCTACGAAGATCACCTGTGGCTGGAAAAGGAAGTGAAGACTGTCGCCAATGTCACGCGTAACGATCTTGCGGAATTCCTGCCGATCGCCGCAGCTGTTCCATTGCACGTTGCTACCGAGACGTATCCGCTCGCAGCGGCCAACGAGGCGTTGATGGACCTACGACGTGGTGATATTCGTGGCTCAAAAGTACTAAAAATAAATAGTTAAAACAATTAATTACTTTAGAAAGTTAATGTAAATTATCATTATAATTTCAACCTGACCGAGTGGCAATCTTGCGACGCGGCGGCGCACCGTATGGATTTTATCGGATCGTTTTGCGCCTATTTCGGTCACACAGGCATCTAACAATGCATGTGGCGCCGGGGCGCTGGTTCTGGAGGAATTCGATGAAGAAGATTCTTGATGCGGCGTCGGCTTCGCTGCTTGCGGTTGTGATGGCTTTGCCGGCGTTTGCCGCAGAGAACGGTTGGGTTCACAAGAGCAACGAGAACGCGCAAATCGTGCTCGAGCTGTCGGCGGAGTTTAGTCCTGAAAATGCCGCGAGTTTCGGGGTGGATGGTATCGACGAAAATATTATTGATTTCCGCCCGGGCCTGTATGAGCGAAACATGAGCGCGGCAAAAGCCGTGCTTGCAGAGCTGCAAAAGCGGCAGGCCGTCGAAACGGATCGCAGAGTGCGCCAGGACCTCGGCATCCTGATCAAGGCTGTCGGGGACGGCATGAACAGCACCCGATTGAATCGTGAGTACATGTTGCCGTATTTCAATCTGAGCCAAACGGTATTCCAGGGCATTCGTAGCCTGGTCGATCCGCAGGTCCCGCGCGAACGCTACCCGGCGGCGATCGTGCGCATGCAAAAATACGCGGGACTCGTGGATGCCGAGAAACCGCTTGCCGAGCTGGCCAAAGACAGAACCGAGGAACGCTTCGGTGTTGACGGACTGGTCGGACCGTATCGTGGTGAGGTCCTGCAGGACCTGGAGCGTTCGGAGTCGATGATCAATGGGATCGAGGAATTACTCGCGGCCACAGACCTCGAGGGCTGGGAAGAGCCATACACGGTCCTGGCCGGCCAGTTGCGCGACTACAACGACTGGGTGCGCGCCGAGATTTTGCCCCGTACCCGAGAGGACTTTCGGCTGCCTGCCGCATTGTACGAAAACGCGTTACGCAACTGGGGCGTCGATGCCGATCCGCTCGACCTGATAGAGCAAGCAACCAAGGGTTACATGGACATCCGCAACGAGATGGAAGCTCTTGCACCGCAGATAGCGAGGGACAAGGGCTACGAGACTGACGACTATCGCGAAGTCATCGCGTTGTTGAAACGAGATGGCGCGATAGACGGTGACAAATTGCTCGACCACTACCATGCCGTACTGCGCGAGATCGAAGACATCATCGTTCGTGAGGGTATCGTCAGCCTTCCGGAGCGGGAGGCAGGTATCCGCATTGCCTCGGAAGCAGAAACAGCCGTCCAACCGGCGGCACACCTCGATATTCCGCGACTGATTGGCAACACCGGCGAGTACCCGTACTTCGTCATTCCGCAGTTGCAGCAGAATGAAGACGGCAGCTGGCAGCAGACCGATGACACCTACGTCGCCGGTTCCTGGACCCTGACTGCTCACGAGGCGCGACCGGGTCACGAAATGCAGTTCTCGAGCGTCATCGAATCCGGTGTTTCGGTTGCGCGCGCCGTCTTTGCGTTCAACAGCGCGAACGTCGAGGGCTGGGGTCTGTACGCTGAGGCTGTCGTGCGTCCTTATCTGCCGCTCGAAGCCCAGATGATCAGTCTGCAGTACCGGTTGATACGGGCGGGCCGCATGTTCCTGGATCCGATGCTCAACCTGGGCATGATTACACCCGATGAGGCGAAACGCCTGATCGTCGAGGATATGGCGATTGGCGAATCCTGGGCCCAGAATGAGATTGAGCGCTATACGTACCGAATTCCGGGACAGGCGACTGCCTATTACTATGGCTACAACAAGATGCAGGCATTGCGCGCGCAAACGGAGCTCAAGCTCAGGGATAAGTTCGACCAGCAGGCATTTCACGATTTTGTCCTGGCACAGGGGATGCTGCCGCCGGACATTCTCAAGAACGCCGTGATGAACGACTTCGTGCCGTCTCAATTGAATATGTGACCGACGGCGGCCGGGTCGGCGGGGCCCGGTTTCGAACACGAAGCGTTATACTTTGTCCCCTCAATCGGGGGTGTGTGCATGAGTCACTCTGTTGCCTGTTTTCGCTGTGGCGCCTCCCTGGCGTCTCTGTCCCTGCCGTTGTCCCGGCGAGAAGAATGCCCCGAGTGCAGCGCACACCTGCACGTATGCAAGATGTGCCGGCATTACGATGCTGCGGTGCCGACCCAGTGCCGTGAAGACGGCGCCGAGGAAGTCACTTACAAGGATCGCCAGAATTTCTGCGATTGGTTCATACCGAGCGAGGACGCATTCGATCCCGCGGGCAAGGCCGCAGCGGACCAGGCCCGGCAATCGCTGGATGTCTTGTTCGGCGACGCTGAAGGAGGCGGCGACACGACGGATGCGACGCTCAGCGACGCCGAAAAATTGTTTGACTGATACCAGGCACAACCGATGACAATCGACCGCAGACGCTTCCTCAGCCTGTCTGCGGCCCTGGCCGTGACGCCCGGACTATCCGCCTGCGGTGGCTACGAAAAAACCGCCGCGCAAGGTGTGCCGCGAAGTCCCTTTAACGGGGAGTCCACGGCCGAGCAGGTCACCGACGGAATCGACCTCACCGGGAAGATTGCGGTCGTCACGGGCTGTACCTCCGGCATCGGTTTCGAGACCATGCGCGTGCTCGCGATGCGAGGCGCCTACGTTCTTGGCACGAGTCGATCGTTGCAACGGGCAGAGGAGGCGTGCAAGTCAGTCAGGGGCAGGACCTCGCCGCTGCAACTCGAGCTTTCCGATTTCGATTCGGTGGTGGCCTGCGCCGAGACGATACGCTCGATGAATTCGCCGATCGACATGCTGATACTCAATGCGGGTTACCGCGGCGGCGGCAACGAGCGCCAGCTCATCAATGGGATCGAAAAGCACTTCCTGGTCAATCACCTCGGGCACTTCCTGCTGGTCAATCGCTTGCTGGACCGCCTGTATTTTTCCTGGCAGGGCCGCATTGTGGTCGTGTCGAGTCGCACCGCGTACCGGGATGCCCCTGAGTCCGGAATTCTGTTTAACGACCTGCAGATGAGTCGCCACTACAGTGATAAGCAGGCCTACGGGCATTCGAAGCTGGCCAACGCACTGTTCTCGCTCGAACTCGGGCGGCTCCTGATGGGTACGCGCATTACGTCGAACGCGTTACACCCGGGCCTCATCAACACGGAGATTGATCGCAACCTCAATGGCTTCATGCAATTCGCCTGGGGCATGTTGACGGCGGTCAGCGGCAAGAATGTGGAAGAGGGTGCCGCGACCAGCTGCTTCGTGGCTACCAGCCCCTTGCTCGGTTCAATGAGTGGCAGATACTTCGAAGACTGCAATGCGGTCGACGTGCAAGACAGCTTCATGCAGGACATGGCGATGGCCGACCGGCTCTGGTTCTTGTCGGAAGAGCTGACGAAAGACTACTACGTCAAGCACGAACGGCCTGACTGGAACGACTTCGAGAACGGCTTGCGGCGCAAGCAGGCGGATGACTCGTGAATGTTGCTGTAGAAAAGGCACTGGTGGTTCTGTCGGGCGGACAGGACTCGACGACATGCCTGTACTGGGCAATCGATCGCTTCGGTAGGGAGAATGTCTCGAGTGTGACCTTCGACTACGGTCAACGGCATCGCATTGAACTCGATTGCGCGCGACGGATAGCGGAGCACGCAGGGATAGACAATGTTTGCTTGCCGATTGATACGTTTGCGGCTCTTGGTGGTGACGCATTGACCGACGACTTGATCGCCGTTAGCGATCCAACCGGTGCAGAAACAAATCTGCCAGTGACTTTCGTGGCCGGGCGCAACCTGATTTTTCTGACCTTCGCTGCAGCCCACGCTTATCGTCACGACATTGGACATCTCGTGACCGGCGTCGCACAGACGGATTACAGCGGCTATCCCGACTGTCGTGAGGAGACGATCGCGGCGCTGCAGAAGACGATCGGTCTCGGTATGGACCGCAAAATAGAAATTCATACTCCGCTGATGCATCGGTCGAAAAAGGAGACCGTCGAACTTGCGGTGCAGCTGGGTGCGATGGACGCGATGGGCTTAACGCACACCTGTTATAACGGCATGCAACCCCCCTGTGGCCAGTGCGCCGCGTGCGAATTGCGAGCGAAGGGCTTTGCCGAAGCCGGGGTAGCCGATCCACTGCTGGTCGCAAAGTGACTTACTCGGTTCGAGAAATCTATTACACCTTGCAGGGGGAGGGCGCGCAGACAGGTCGCCCGGCCGTGTTCCTGCGATTCGCGGGATGCAACCTTTGGTCGGGGCGGGAGCAGCATCGTGCTGATGCCATATGCCGATTTTGTGATACCGAATTCGTGGGTACCGACGGCCCCGGGGGCGGCAAGTTCGATACGCCCGAAGCGTTGGCGGATGCGGCGGCCGGTGCCTGGCCAAATGCGGCAGGGGGCCCCTACGTGGTCTGCACGGGCGGGGAGCCTCTTTTGCAGCTTGATGCCGCCGCGATCGACGCGCTGCACGGGCAGGGCTTCGAAATCGGCGTGGAAACTAATGGCACCATCGCGGCGCCGCCGGGCATCGACTGGCTTTGCGTCAGCCCGAAAGGGTCCGCAGCCGTAGAACAGACCTCGGGCGATGAACTCAAGCTCGTGTATCCGCAAATCGAAGACGAGGCACAACCGGTCTGCTTCGAGTCACTCGATTTCAGTCAGTTCTTCCTGCAGCCGCTTTACGACGAGAACATCGACGCGAACACGAGAGCCGCCGTCGAATACTGCCTCGCTCATCCGAAGTGGCAACTCAGCCTGCAGACTCACAAGATAATAGGAATAGACTAAGTTATTGATTGTAAATTGATTAATGGCATATTACTGTATATAATAACAGTATCTTTAGACCCCACAGGGAAGTGCCATGACTCGCTCAATCTCACCTGTTCGTCCTGCCCTCGACATCGATGACCTCGATCGTGCCATCAGCAGACTCTCCGCCCGCATCAACGCCGCCACCTATGAACTCCTGGTACTCATCCGCCAGTTCGACGAGCGCGCCGGCTGGCTGAAATGGGGTTTCCTGAACTGCGCCGACTGGCTGCACTGGCGTTGCGATCTGAGCCTCGGCGCGGCCCGCGAAAAAGTCCGCGTTGCTCATTCGTTGAAGGTCTTGCCCGCCATTGCGCGGGCGTTCCGCCTGGGTAAGTTGTCTTATTCCAAGGTGCGGGCACTGGCACGAGTGGCAACGCGTGACAATGAAGTCGAGCTGCTGGAATTTGCGCTGAAAACCACCGCTGCGCGAGTGGAGGAGCGCTGCCGGGAGTTGCGTTGCGGCACGGCGGAGTCCGTAACCGACGCCAACCAGGCGCACGCGAAGCGTTCGCTTGTCGTAAGGCGCGATCACGAAGGTAGCGCGATGACGATCACCGTGGAGTTGCCGATCGAGGCGGGCGAATTAATCGATAAAGCGCTGGGCAAGGCGCGCGATGACGCGCCGAAGCCGGAGTTCGTCGAGGAGAGCTGGGCGGCCCGGCAAGCCGATGCATTGGTGACAATCGCCAAAGCCTATCTCACCGGGAAGGGTGTTGAGTCTGCCGGCACTGCGGAAAATTACCAGGTTACCGTGCACGTCGATCAGTCGGCGCTGACTGACGGCCGCGGCCGTTCCGGACTGCCGATCGAGTCGGTGCGGCGTATCGCGTGCGACAGCGACAGGGTTGTTCTCATCAACGACGCCGATGGCAAGCCGCTTAGCGTGGGACGAAAAACCCGCGTCGTGCCGGCCGCGATCAAAAGGGCGCTCCGGTCGCGCGACAAAGGCTGCGTGTTCCCGGGTTGCCGGAACCACCGCTTCGTCGACGCGCACCATATCAGGCATTGGTCGGCCGGCGGCGAGACCAGCCTGGACAACCTGATGCTGCTCTGCACGCGCCATCACCGTCTTGTGCATGAGGGCGGCTTCCGCATTGAGAAAGACTATCTCGATCGCTGGATGTTCAAGCGACCCGACGGGCGGGCAGTACCCACGTGTGGCTACCATCCCGAAGACATGCAGGATGATTGTGTCCGCGACTCCGCGGAGTCGTACCTGAGCGGGCGTAAAAAACTCCTGCGAATGCCAATGCCACCGCCTCGATTACACCAATCCAGTCCCGGCGAGTGGATCACGTAACAAAGGTAGGCAACACTTGCGACAGCATGACCGGTTTCCACTCGGAACCGGTCGTTCCAATGGTAGGATTTCGACATTCGTGGCCGGCAGCTACTGACCCGAAGCGGCCCGATGTAGACCTTCTTTCATAGGAGCAACGCAGTGACGACTGGTGAATCTTTAACAGCCATGAAAGAAGTGCCTGACTTGTACGAACTCGCTGACGAAATCGAAGCAAACGGCATGGTTGAAGCGGCGTCTAAGGTGCGCGCTGCAGCAGACTACGTCGATACGGTGGAGAAGCAGCTCGATATGGTGCTTGCGGAAGTGACGAAACAATCGGGCGAGCACTAGTAACTCAACCGGGAACTGATGTGAATCGAAAGATTGGCGGAATCATTTTCTCGATCATCGTCGGGCTCGCTGTTGCGACGCTGTCCTATCGCTGGATTACGGATCCACATTCACGCGAGGTGCGACAGCTCGAAGAGCAGGTGGTGACGCGTTCGAGGAGCATCCTCGAAGAGACCGTCGCAGCAGGCCCGCTGGTAATTGTCGATCCCCTCGCGCCCGATCGCAAGGTGGGCAAGGTATACATATACCCGGCGACCGGCGGTTGGGAAGTCTCCGGATATTACCGGCGCAGCGATGTCGATCTGTGGCACCCGTACCTGGTGCAACTCGACGAGAGTCTGGCGCTAACGTTCCTCAGGATATCCGACCAGGATCCTGCACTGATAGAGCGCGGCAAGAACGACCCGCTCATCGAAGTCATGCCCTGAATCAGGATTTGGCCTCGTGGCTTTCCTGGCGCCACTCGAACACATTCAGCTCGATAAAGACGAACGCAACGAGCCACAGTAGTGCGTCCCACCAGTCGACGAAGTCACCTTTGACAGCCCATATGACGACGGCAATCGCGAGTATCGAGTAGAGCGCAATCTTGGCGACGGTGCTGAGGAACAGGGCAAGGCCTTCGTACAGGTTGCGTTCCTGCAGACGGACGTCGACCTCGAGCAACAACACGACGAGTAACCACACAGCGGCGTTGACGACATCGACCCAGGCCAGGAAGCGAATATCGGCAAGACCGGGATTGTCCACAACAGCTTGGAGGCCGTCGAATCGTTGCAACGATGCCAGATCGGTGAATGTTGCGCAGTTCGCCGCCGTGATTTCTGCGTACTCGCCAAACGTCGTTGCATATGACCAATTTTGTCCTGCGAGTTCGCACAAGCTGGTAACACCGGGCAGCAGGGATGTCTGGTAGACGAACACGGCATCGACGACATAGCCGTAAAACGCGGAGATGATAAACAGGTAACAGACAGCTCTCAGTGTGTGCAGCGACCAGGTCACCGCGCGAGTGAATTGCCGGTCCTCGAGCAAGTAAGTCTCGAGTTCGAACATCAGCAACAGGACGACCCAGGCCGTTGTGTCGACGGTCGCGGCGTAGGCTTTGAAAAAGTCGCCCCGCGGAATGCCGTCCGGAAACTCGAGCCTCGTCGCCAGTAACTCTTCCCGGAAGAACAGGAAGATGTTGATCGTCAGCAGCGCGTAAATCGAGTACTTAAATAGCTGGTAGAGGACTCTGCCGTTGACGTTCAAATAGCGGCTCCCGCTGGCAAGACGGCCGATTCTATGTCGGGCGGGAGTTTTTTGACAACGAAACCCTTAAACTAAGCAGCGTCATGGCATCCACCCATCGAATCACCAAGTTCATTACCGATCGCGACTGGCGCATCTGGTTCGGCCTGGTCGTCACGTTCATCTGGATCACGGGCGGGATGTGGTTCGTAATCGGTTCAGTCCGGGCCGATCCTGATCAGAGCCTGACATTGGGCGTCATTGGTAACTTCCTTGAAGGGGCATTCGCGCCGCTGGCGTTTCTGTGGCTCGTGCTCGGGCTGTTCATGCAGCAGCGGGAACTGGCGAACAATACGGAAGCACTCAAGCGCACCTCCGAGCAATCCGAGAAGCAGACCCAGGCGATCGCCGCGACAGAAATGAACGCGCGCCAGGAAACCTTCTTCAAGATCGCAGAAAGCGTCAAGGGGCAACTCGGTGGCATTACGGGGATGTTGTTTGCTTCGGGACTGGGTCCGGTCGGTAGTAATCGGTATAGCCGCGAGGAAATCGATGACATGTTTCAGCAAGCGGGAAACGGTGACGATGGCGTGTTCGCGCGTCAGTTCCTGTCGATGGATTTTCTCGAAGAGGGCGGGCTGCAGTCGTTGCTCTACGAAACCGAGATTCGGCGCCGCCACACGCGCAATTTCCGTTGTACTTTCAAGCGCCTGCGCGAACTTGCCGAAGGCTGTGATGTCGCCGGCATCATCGTCGACTCACTCAACCAGTCCGCTTTCGGACTGCTCTACCACAGGTCGAACGTGTACATGCCCGAGGACTACATTGACGAGCCCGAGCCGACGGCGGACGATTAGTCGGCGCTTACGGCATTATCCGTGTCGACACCCGCGTAATAGACCCAGACGTTTTCTTCGCCAGTGAGCAGCTCGATGTACTTCGGGTGTACGAAGATGTTCTCGCGACCCGATTTAACTTCCTTGAGTACGCCCAGGTCACAAAGTTGTTTCAGGTACACAGACGCGGTCTGGCGTTTGGCGATCTTGGAGTCAACCAGGTTGCCGATTCGGCAGTAGGGTTGCTTGAACAACAATTCGACCAGTTCCCAGGTATAGATTTTCGGCAGGTGACTCTGGACGAAATGCCCGGTGTGTTCCATGAGCTCGCGAATCGCCTTGATCTTATCCGTGGTCCAGATGCAGGTCTCTTCGACACCTTCGAGAATGAAACTGATCCACGGTTCCCAGGACTGTTCGTGAGTCACTTTCTTCAGCAGCTGGTAGTAGGCTGCCTTGTTACTGATGATGAATCGACTCAGATACAGGATCGGTGAGTCGAGCAGGCCGAGCTGCACGAGGAACAGGATATTGAGAATGCGCCCTGTGCGCCCATTGCCGTCAGCGAACGGATGAATAGCTTCGAACTGGTAGTGTTGTACCGCCATGCGAACGAGTGGGTCGATGTCCTTGCTGCGGTGCATGAATTCGGCCCAGTTATCGAGCAACGTCTGCACGAGCTTCTGCCCGACGGGCGGCGTATAAATTACCTCGCCGGACACGCGGTTTTTAAGTGTTGTTCCAGATTCTGCTCGAAGATCAAGCTCTATACCTTTGACTGTACTGACAATTTGTAATGCCATGTCGGTTGTCAGCATGCCTCGCTGTACCATCTTGGTGCCTTCGTACAGGGCTGTCCGGTAGCGCAGGGCTTCTTTGGTCGCGGCATCGGCCTTGTCCTCGGCGATATCAGCGAACTCGAACAGCTTGTCCGTCGTTGTCACGATATTTTCGATCTCGGAACTGGCACGCGCCTCCAGCATCGGGATGGCGTTTACGAGTACCGCGGAGTTGGGAATCAACTCGGCAGCTTGCTTCAGCTCCGCCAGGGCCACGCGCGCCGCAATGCACTTCTTGAGAATATCCTTGGTTTCGATCAGGTCGATGGGTGGTGGCAGCAGCGGCAGGTCGTTGTAGGGCAGTTTCGGGTCAAATTCGGCCATTTGGGCGTCTCCGGCGCATAGTCAGGTCGATTTCATCGACACATTCTTCAGACATGTCGATAAAATAGAGAAAAATCGACACATTCGTAATTCGTGTCGAATGGATCGACAG